>ERZ887851.237-NODE-237-length-56874-cov-27.327672_pt1 | contig 56874 bp, 50 predicted proteins | sample MGYA00521100_ERZ887851 | MGnify/ENA primary metagenome ERZ887851 (study PRJEB32303, sample SAMEA104408602) | aquatic metagenome | biome: Brackish water; feature: Pelagic; material: water | place: Baltic Sea | collected 2014-06-06T16:11:00 | depth 11,444 m ... | reverse complement strand
ACGTCGATGGTTTATGAATGCGACAAGAGCAAATCGCCCAACTACAACGCGTGGTGGAGCATCAGTTCGCATCGAGGTAGTCCCATAAGCGCACCGTGGGGCAAACGGTCAGATTAGGTGACAAGGACAACCTAAGCGCCTAGGATTGCACCTGTAGTGGCACCTACACCCGTACCAATCACAGGCACTACATAGGCAGCTAATGCACCAGCAGCAGTGGCGGCAGCTACTTGCTTTACTGCATCCGATTTCAATGCTGACACTGCGCTATCTTTCGCAGCGTTCCCTAACTCTTTAGCCGCATCAGATGTGGCCACCTCTTTAGCTGTCGACAGGGCCGATTTGCTGGTGTCAGATTCGGCAGCACTCTTGATGCTTTCTGCGATAGTGTTGAGCTTGTCTCTTAGATTCATTCTTCTTTCCTCGCTAAATAAGTTGCGCCATCCTTGGCCGCGTCAGGTCATGTCTGCGCTGATCCATCCTTGATGTGCTTATCATCCGAGAAGCTGGCATCTTTCGATTGGCAGGTCGCGTCAAGGTATGTGCCGAGTGCGACGACAAATGGCTGCTTATAACGTGGGCATGTGGCTAGCCTCTACCGCCTAGCCCCACGTTGCGCTAACACCGCCAAAAGCTGTTCTTTGCAAGCGGATGAAGCACCCCACGCGAGCCGACATGGCGACAGGCCCCCCCGCCGCCCCTAAAGCGCCAGCCATTGAAACTGAAAGAAGGGGTGCAAAAGTTAGCCCAGACTGAGGCACAAACCGAGGCACATTCGCCAGACAGCAGCCCACGACCAAGCCGAAGCCTAGTGTTTGCAATGGTTACAAAGGGGTATAAAAAGGGAATGGAGCTGGCGAGAGGAATCGAACCCCCGACCGGCTGATTACAAATCAGCTGCTCTACCTACTGAGCTACGCCAGCCTTAAGCGTGTTACCGAAACGATTTCCGCTCCGGGGCGCAGATTGTGCTGATAGCAACCCCTCGGGTCAAGGGGTATTGACCACATCCGTGCCCTGAGCCCGTCTTAATAGCCCTTCAAGCACCAGATCAGGCCGCCAGTCGCCGACAATACCCGCAGCATTCAACCCAGCGGCCCCACCTCCGGTAAAAATTATTTGGTGATCGGGGTACTGCGCACCAATTTCTCTGATAGCGCCCACTACCGCTACAGAAATACCTGAGATCACACATTCGGCGGTACTCTGACCGGGCTCAACGGTGGGCTCGAGGCTGTCGGTGTAGCGCACCAGCTGCGTGCTCGACTGAAGCGCTGCCTCCATTAGTGCCGGCCCCGGAAAAATATAGCCCCCTAAGTGGCGCCCATCGGTAGCCACCAAATCACAAGTGACGGCGCTGCCCACGTCAATCACCAGCAAAGGGCCCGGCTTGTATGCTCTAGCCCCAAGCATAGCGAACCACCGATCGGCCCCCATACGTGAGGGCTCTGTATAGCTGTTCAGCAGACCGTCCTCGTGCTGCGCCGAGCCGCAAAGATACACTTTGGAGAAGCCTACTGCCTGAAGCTCAACCACCAAAGATTGATCCGAAGACTCGCCTCTCACACTAGCGACCCAGACAGCGTTAGCATCTGCCGCTGCAAGCCATAGGACTTTAGCCAATTCAGAAAAGCTGCCGCTGTGGCGGTTCGAATTCAAAGTGTGGCCATCAAATATGGCCCACTTAGCCGCGCTATTACCCACGTCGATTAATAATTCGCTCATAGCTCTTGGCTGCGCAACATTGACGCCTCCCCCGATTGCACCACGATTAACCCATCCCTGGTGGCCACCTGCAGCGCACCCGAGAGGTCTACGCCCTCTGCTCGACCAGAAATAGTATGGCCGCCTTGCTGGACACTAATTTGATGGCCGGCCATGAGATCTCTGCGAGCCCAACAACTTTGCCACTGGCTGAAGGCGCCCACCTGCCAGCTCGACAACAGGGGCACCAAAGCCTCCAGCAGTCGTCCAGCGAGTTCATTTCGCACTACCGGGATATCCGTATGGGAGCCTAAATCAGTCCACGGTTGGTCAATGTCAGTACCTCCCGATTCTGACATTGCAACGTTGAGCCCTACCCCCACAACAATAATCCAGTCCTGATTCGCCGACTGCACCAAATCAATCAATACACCGCCGCATTTTTTTCCTCCCAAGTACAGATCATTGGGCCATTTAAGCTTTAGGTCCAAGGCCAAATCACCTTCTAACCCCTCGGCAATAGCGCAGCCCACGGCAAGGCTGAGTCCCGCCAGCTCAAGGGGCTCCAGATCGGTTCGCCAACCCAAAGACATATAAATATTGCTTTTCGGGGGGCTCACCCAGGGGCGGCCAAGCCTGCCTCGACCCGCTGTTTGCGCTTCTGCGAACAAGGCCAAACCGTGAATATCTTCCGATACAGCCCGCCGTTTTAAGGCCGCATTGGTGGAATCTATCTCCGGCTCCACCTCAATACGTAGCTCACTAGCCGGCGAACCTGCCATGTTTGCACGTATGGCCTCATTAGATAGCCCATTACTCTTAACAATTTGGGGGGTATCAACCATCAAAACTCCACTTCAACATTGATCACTGACTGCAGGCCCAACTCAGTCTAAGCTATACCCCATGCACAAGGCCAAATTACACACAGACAAAACCCCACCGCCAGCAAGCGCTGGCGAGGAGCCCGCCGCCATCGACTTGGGGTTCGGTCGAGTATCGCGCCACTGCGCCACCGCCCTCGCGATTCTGGCCGGTTGCTTAGCCGTAGCGAATCTTTGGTTGGTACCCCTGACGGGCGCCAGTCTGTTGGAAGCCGGCCGTGGTGTGATTTTATTGCTGCTGGGTATCGGGTTAATGGGCACCGCAAAACTTAGCCTATTCTTAACATTATTAGTCGCAACGGTGGGGCTCGATATCTTCATTGAAAGACCCGATATTCCCGCGATCATGTCCGTCATAGAGGTTTGCCTCATTTCTACCGCGGCTTTTGCACTAGTAACCTCGCGATAACTGGGATCGTGACCTGCCATGGCTGATTTTTCACAAGCGCTCATCATTTTAATCGCTCTTCTCTGCGGTTTGGCCAGCCGGGCGGTGGGTCTACCGGCTCTAATTGGTTATCTCGCCGCAGGTTTCGCCCTGCATGAAATCGGCATCACCGCTGGCAGCTGGCTAGAACAGCTGGCCGACTTAGGAATTACGCTGCTCCTGTTTAGCATAGGCCTCAAATTAGACATTAGGGCACTTCTGAAGCTTAACGTGTGGGGTACAACCCTCGTCCACATGGTGATCTCTCAGTCCGTTTTGCTCCTACTGCTGATAGGACTCATGAAAGCCCTCCCGGCACTGGATCTCACGATGGCTGGCGCCGCCGTCATTGCCTTTGCACTCACCTTCTCAAGTACCGTATTTGTGATTCAAACCCTTCAGGAGCGCGGCGAACTGCAATCTAGTCAGGCTGTTCTCGCCATTGGCATATTAATTGTTCAGGATTTGGTGGCCGTAGGCTTTTTAGCCGTGGCCGCGGGAAAGGTACCCAGCATTTATGCTTTAGCACTACTGATCATCATTCCAGCAAGACCACTCATCCTCAAACTACTGTCGCTAAGCGGCTACGGCGAATTACTCACGCTGCTGGGATTGGCGTTGGCCATTGGTGCTGCTGAAGTATCGGAGCTTGTGGGGCTAAAAGGCGACCTCGGCGCGTTACTCATGGGCGCCCTATTGGCCGGTAAAGATAAAACAAAGGCGCTTGCAACAAACCTCATTCAACTAAAGGATCTATTTTTAGTGGGGTTTTTCCTATCTATTGGCCTGGGGGGCTGGCCGCCAGCATTACTCATTGGCATAGCGATTGTTTTAGGCCTGGCCTCGGTCGCCAAGCCTTTACTTTACTTCTTCCTCATGACGCGCCTGCACACCGCACCAAGACAAGCCGTGCTGGCCTCGAGCGTTCTGTCCAGTCACAGTGAGTTTGGGCTTATCGTTATCTCAATAGCCGCAGGCTTGGGTTGGGTTGCCCCAGTCTGGAGTTCGACGCTTTCGATTGCGCTCGCGATTAGTTTTTTACTGGCTGCGCCAATGAGTAAAGCGTCACACAGTTTTTACAGAAAACACCGCGATCAACTTCTCGCCCATAGGTCAGTTCAGTTATTGGACACCTATGAACGCACCGACAACATTAATACCGTTATTTTAGGCATGGGCCGGGTAGGCACCGGCGCCTATGAGGCGCTAGCCCCTCGCTTAGGTGAAGAAGTACTGGGCATTGAAGCCTCGCTGGAGAAGGTCAGTCATCACCAAAAGGAGCAGCGACGGGTTATATGCGCCGATGCTTCCGATCCCGATTTTTGGGTACGCATAAAGCTTCCCGAGGTACAGCTCATTATGCTCGCTCTCACTAATCATCCTGAAAATATGTTGGTGGCAAAACTCATTCGGTCAATGGGGTATTCCGGTGATATAGCGTCAGTAGTTCAGCATGAAGAACACTCAGAGCAATTGCAGGCCTTGGGTATTTCAGCGTTTAATCTTTATGGTCAAGCGGGTGCCGGATTTGCCGCCCACGCCCGAGACGTCATCGACTCGAGAGAGCGCTAGGCCGTGCCTGAAACCCCACCCTATTCCTCCCAGATTGACAGTCCCTTGGGAGTTTTAAACATCATGGGAAGTGCTCAAGCTATCGAGGGTGTTGGTTGGATGACTCACGGAACTACCCAGACAAATAGTGCCACCGAGTCATGTCCGCTCATTAATGAATGCGCAAACCAACTGCGGGCTTATTTCGATGGACGACTGACAAAATTTGATGTGCCGCTGGCGCCTGCTGGCACACCCTATCAGCGGCGCGTTTGGCAAGGCTTACAAGACATTCCCTATGGCCAAACCGTAAGTTACGGACAACTTTCCCAGGCGCTTCAGCCACCCTCAGGCCCAAGAGCGGTTGGCAGCGCTGTGGGGCGCAATCCTATTGCCCTATTGTTGCCTTGCCATCGCGTCATTGGTGGTCGAGGTGAGCTCACGGGGTTTGCATGGGGGCTCGCCCACAAAGCGTGGCTGCTCTCCCATGAGGGTTCAATGCTATGTAGAGAGGGCTAGGCGTTAAGATCCGGAATCATTTCGTCTTTCGTGCGCTCAATCGCGTCTCGCAGCCTTAGCTTTTCTTTCTTGAGTCGCTGAATAAGCAATTGATTGTGATAGGGCTGTAGCTGCAATTCGTTAATTTTCTGATCAAGTCCACGATGCTTAGACTGAAGCACCATGAGGCGCATAGCTGGGGTCATGTCATCATTTGCAGCATCGTTCTCGTTAGCCATTACCAAGGTCCTTTATAACGCTGGACGCATGCGTACCGCGCGACTCTTTGAATAAATTGTGCGCCCCTTCAAGCAGAGGAAGCCATGGCAATCCCGACGGCGCTGCGGCGACGAAATAGTCTACCAAAAGCGTGTCGCGATGATTATAGGCCATTGGCAGGCCGGTCTCGTTTAAAACTTGCCCGCCGGCCGCCCGAACTAGGGCATCCCCTGCCGCAACATCCCATTCATAGCAGGGGGAGCTTCGGGGATAAATATCGGCGCGACCATCAACAAGGGCAAAGAACTTTAGGGCACTGCCTGCGTTTATGCGCTCCACAGGCAAATCCAAACCGGTTAGCAGCTTAGCCAGCGCGGCCACACGTTTGGGGCTGTGCCGTTGACTAGCCAACATGCGAATGTTTCTACCAGGACTCACGCTTGGGGCAAGGGTTGTTAGCTGACCAAAATTCTCACCCGAACAACACCAAAGCCCAGCCCCCGGTATGCCTAAATAACATCGGCTTTCTAAAGGCTGGGCAATAAAGCCCAAGACAGGCGTTTGATCGACGATAAGGGCAACGTTTACGGTGAATTCTCCGGTGCGGTCTAAAAACTCGCGTGTGCCATCTAAAGGATCGACCATCCAGCAGATCCGCCAGTTGTGGCGCTCTCGTATTTCTTCAGTGGTAGATTCTTCAGATAAAAAGGGGATGTCAGGCGTAAGTTTTGCTAACCCTTGGGCAAGTTCGGCATGAGCGCTGCGATCGGCGGTTGTTACCGGACTTCGGTCGGCCTTTTGGTCTATCGCTACGGAGTCAGCGTGCTGGTAGTAGCCCACCAAGGATTCTGATGTGCGAGCCAACAACGACAACAAATTTGTTATCAAATCTGCCGGTAAAGGGTCATGGCCCACTGGCAGCATCGGTGGCCCGGGGATCGCGTGTTTTAATATCTCCATCGAATAAGAGGGTAACATTGCCATGGCACTGAGTGTGCATCACGATAAATCTGTTCTGGGCGTGGACTGGTCAAAAATTGATACCGTGCTGCTCGACATGGACGGCACTTTGCTAGATCTTCGCTTCGACACCCAATTTTGGACCGAAACGGTGCCAGCCACCTACGCCCAAACCCAAGGCATCGATCTGGAGGCGGCGCAAGCCTACCTCAATCCCATCCATGCCAGAGAAAGTGGGCATCTCAATTGGTACTGCCTCGATTTCTGGTCAAAAATCGTTGGCTTCGATATTGCGCAGCTGAAGCAACAGCATGCCGCCAATATTAGTTGGCGACCGGAAGCTGAAAATTTTCTGCGCAGGCTGCGAGCGAGTCACTGCGAGGTGGTATTGATCACCAATGCGCACCCAGACACCTTGCGTATTAAACTGCAGCAAATACGCCTTGAACCGTTACTCGATAAAGTTTTTACCTCGCATAGCTTCAGTGCACCCAAGGAATACCAGATATTTTGGCAAAAGCTGCAGGCTGCAAGTGCCTTTGACCCAAAGCGAACGGTGTTTATTGACGACTCAGAGTCAGTTTTAGCGTCAGCTGAGACCTATGGGGTCGCGCACTTGATTACACTGCGGCAACCGGATAGCAGCCAACCTGAGCGCACCCAAACACGCTACCCAGCCGTGCTGCACTTCGACGAGCTATTTGAGGGATTACCACATTTTGACGGATAAGCTGAACAAACTCGCCAAAGTACGGGTCGATAAATGGCTCTGGGCTGCTCGATTTTTTAAAACCCGCAGTCTCGCCAAAGCCGCCATCGAAGGCGGTAAAGTCCAGCTTGATGGGCAGCGCGTTAAAGTCAGTCGGGAAATTACCACCGGCGATCGACTGACCATACGCCAGGGATGGGATGAGAAAAGCATCACCATAGTAGCCCTGAGCGACCAAAGAGGTCCCGCCACAACAGCTCAAGCACTGTATGAGGAGTCTGAAGAAAGTATTGCGCGTCGTGAGAGAGAAACGCTCCTGCGTCGCGCTGCGGGAGGCTTAAATAAACCCAATCATCGGCCGGATAAACATGAGCGAAAACAAATCAGTCGGTTGCGTCGCGATGGGGGCCCTAACCCTGAAGGTGACTAAGACCTGAACGGTGACAGCGTGACGGTATTACGGCCGCCTTCCTTGCTGGAATAAAGCGCCTTATCCGCCGCTTCAAGAAGTTGCTTAAATTCGGTGGTCATGGAAGGAATGCAAGCGACGACGCCTTGAGACACGGTGACTACTGAACCTGAAGGAGACGCGGAATGCTCAATTTCTAGCGCCATAATTCGAGTTCGTATTCTCTCACCCGCAACCAAGGCATCCGCCTGATTTGCCCCTGGCAATAACAGCAGGAATTCTTCGCCACCCATACGAATTGCCAATTCTCCGGCTCGCGCCGTGACAGAACGCAAGACCCCCGCGATACGCTTTAAGACGTCATCGCCTGCAGGGTGGCCATACGTGTCGTTGTACGCTTTAAAGTGATCAACATCGACCATAATGACGGCAATCGAGCTGCCGCCACGTTGCGCACGACTAACCTCCGTATCGAAAGCCCTGTCGGCCCCCCGTCGATTGCGAAGACCCGTTAGCTCGTCGAGCTTAGCAAGATCAGCGAGTTGTTTTCTGGCTTCCTGAAGCTGGATGTTTTTAGCCCGCAAAGTCTCTGAGAATCCGGCCATATCTTTCGCCATGGCTTCACGTTCAAGCCCCGATTCAACCATCTGACTGAAAGATCGACTGATGCCATAGCTCAAAACAGCCATGAGAATAGCAAGCCCCCCCCAAAAGCTTTAGCGCAGCTCTGCACATTAATCTAAAATAAATGGCAGAATTAACCCATTATTAGTGTTTTTTTATCGCTATTCGGGCCTAATTGGAGGATCACAGGGGGCGTATGAAACAGCAGCTTTATTCTGAAGACGAATCAATGCGCTTCTCGTGGCTGCTCATCCCCATACTTGCGCTACCTCTTGTCGTAGCCATCGTGGCTTCTAACGACTTTACGTCCAAGACTTCTGATAATTCCTGTGAAACCGTGCAGATTTTTCTCGAGGACACAGATCGAATCAGGGTCAGTAAAGATGCCTCCACCCTCGTTATAGGCGGCTCGGTCTTCTCTCAATGGAAAATGCGCTCAGCAAAAAAACTCGCGCCCAACCAATTGAGAGTGAAGGCCTCACCCCTCTTTACCCCCGCTACCGTCGCCAAGTGTTTTGAGCGAACAGTGGCACACTACCGACCCATTACCATGGTGCTCTTTCTGGACGATACCGACGGTCTGCAGCACCCCGAGGCGACTTTCAATGCGCTCGACGAGATCGACGACCTACGCACTTATTGGAGTGTCTCTCCTAGCTTTGTGGTAGTGCCGCCTGCTATAACACCCGCGCTGAAGTCACAAGCCAAAGCACTCAGAGATTTTGAGGACAGCTTAGCAACGTGGATGAAAAACAAAGCTGGCATCACAATGCTGGATATCAATACGCTACTCGCCACCAACAGCGGTGACATAAATCCGCTGTTGTTTTGGCCAGATGGAAGAACCTTGGGTAAAGAGGGCTGTAAACGCCTTCAAGGCGCTTTACTGGGTTACGCTGGCGTCAAAAGCCCCACCACTGATGTCACTTTAGATGGGTTATCATCCTGACATGACGACAACATTCCCCACAGTAAAGCCTGTCACACCGTTGCTGGCACAGATCAATGCCGATCTCGGTGTGCTTAGATCTCTTGACGAAGACGACCTTCAAGCATTGGCCAATGAAGTGCGCCAATACATGCTGTTCAGTGTTAGCCAAACCGGTGGGCACTTTGGTGCAGGATTGGGTGTTGTAGAGCTCTCGATAGCCTTGCATCACGTGCTGAACACACCGGAAGATCGAATCGTTTGGGACGTGGGCCACCAAACCTACCCCCATAAAATTCTGACCGGTCGAATGGAACGACTCGCGACGATCCGGCAAGCGGGGGGGCTATCGGGTTTTCCAAAGCGCAGTGAGAGTAGTTTTGATACGTTTGGCGTGGGGCATAGCTCGACGAGCATTTCCGCCGCTATGGGAATGGCAATTGCAGCCCATCGACAAGGACTGGACCGCAAGGTGGTAGCCGTTATTGGTGATGGCGCCATTACTGGAGGCATGGCTTTTGAAGCCCTCGCACATGCCGGGCATGTTCGACCCAATATGCTGGTCATTCTCAATGATAATCAGATGTCTATCGGCCACAATACCGGAGGGCTAGCCACCTACTTCGCTAAGATTTGGGCGAGTCCTACTTATATTGCATTGCGAGAAGGCTCAAAACGCATCCTTGAACATGTGCGCACCGCTTGGGATTTTGCCAAAAAGACCGAAGAGCAAATGAAGAGCCTAGTGGCCCCCGGCATGTTGTTTGAAGAACTGGGCTTTAATTATGTTGGCCCACTCGATGGCCACGACCTGCCTCAACTGGTGCAAACACTTGAGGCTATGATAGAGCTCAAAGGGCCTCAGTTACTTCATATTCGTACCGTAAAAGGTAAAGGCTTTAGCCCGGCGGAAAGCGATCCCGTTGGCTACCACGCGATTAATAAAATTGAAGCCAGCCCGGATACCACGGTCAGCAAAAAACCCTCACCCCCTAAATATCAAGACGTCTTCGGTCGATGGCTGTGCGATACCGCAGCCATCGACAGCCGCTTAATCGGAATTACCCCGGCGATGTGTGAGGGGTCGGGCATGGTGCGTTTCTCTCACGAGTACCCCGATCGTTATCATGATGTTGCCATTGCCGAGCAGCATGCTGTCACCCTCGCTGCGGGCATGGCTTGCGATGGACTGAAGCCGGTCGTGGCCATCTACTCCACATTTTTGCAGCGCGCCTATGATCAGCTCATACACGATGTGGCCCTACAGAATTTAGACGTAACCTTTGCCATTGATCGTGGCGGATTGGTGGGGCAAGACGGCGCGACTCACCATGGGGTTTATGATTTGAGCTACTTACGCTGTATTCCCAACATGATCATCGCCTGCCCCTCAAACGAAAACGAATGTCGCCAACTGCTCTACACGGCCTATCAACATGAGGGCCCCGCCGCCATCCGCTATCCACGGGGAGCAGGGACCGGCGCTCTCATTGAAGATGAAATGACTGCGCTACCGGTAGGGCAAGCAGTAACGCTGAGAACCGGGCATAGCGTGGCGATTCTCAACTTTGGCGTCTTGTTAGAGGAAGCCGAGGTAGCCGCAGAAGCCCTTAAAGCTACTTTAGTTGATATGCGTTGGGCGAAGCCCCTTGATGAAGCGCTACTGCTGCAAATTGCAAAGTCCCATGATCGGCTGATTACCGTAGAGGAAAATGCCCTCGCAGGCGGTGCGGGTAGTGCCGTTGCTGAATTTTTATCCGGGGCAAATATTGATGTTGAGATTCGCCATATCGCAATTCCAGATGCCTTTATTCACCACGGAAGTCAGACCGAGAATCGCAAGGCGGCAGGGCTGACTAGCGATGCCATTATTGAAGCTGCAACCTTAACAACGGCTCCAGCGGAAGCTCTGACAAAACTTGTTTAGTCGGTCTTTTATGAAGCCCACTGTGTTTGTGCCATAACCATCAGGAGTCATGCTTTGCCTAAAGCAGCCAAGGAAAACGATGCCTCGCCATCACTTAAGGAGCAGATGGAGACCCTTGCCAACATTGTGGAAAAATTGGAAGACCCCAATGTATCTCTTGAAGATTCACTCAGCTTTTACGAGCAGGGCATGGCGCTAGTGACGACGGCAGGTAAAGTTCTCGATGCTGCCGAGCAACGCGTTGCTATGGTGACCGAAGATGGTCAGGTCCAGCCCATAGATTCATGAGTGAGACAAACACCCCCGAAGCGCCGCTGCGTTGTGATGACTCGCGACTGGCGGCGGCATTGCATTACGTGCTCGACAATAGCGGGAAGCAGCTCCGGGCCCGCTTAGTTATGACCACCTATCGTATGCTTTGCGACGGCGTGGAAGACGCCGCTAGTTCTGCCGCCACTGCCATTGAATGGCTGCATACCTACTCACTGGTTCATGATGACCTTCCGGCAATGGACAATGATGACCTTCGCCGAGGAAAGCCGACCGTCCATACCGTTTATGATGAGGCCACCGCCATACTGATTGGTGATGGGCTTCAGGCAGCTGCCTTCGCCTTAATTTCTGAAGATGGCCGACTCTCCAGTGACACACGTCTTAAACTGATCGGCCTCATATCAAACGCCGTTGGCTTCAGAGGTATGGTTGGAGGGCAGGCGCTTGATATGGCCGCAGAGGGTCAGGCGTCTACCTTCGATCAGTTGCGCCTTATCCACGAGCAAAAGACTGGCGCACTCATTAGGGCCGCAGTGCTCTCTGGTGCAATCTGTGCCAATGCCAACGAAGACGACATGCAGCGCCTCGATCCCTTCGCTAGGACTATTGGTCTCGCCTTTCAGGTGGCTGACGACATACTCGACGTCACTCAAAATAGCAGCACCTTGGGAAAAACTGCTGGCAAGGACGTTGCGGTAGAAAAATCGACCTATGTGCGTTGCTTGGGTCTTGAGGGTGCACGAGATGAAGCCGATAAACTGCTGGCAGATGCACTGGCCTGTCTCAGCCCCTACGGTGAGCGTGCTCAGCCGCTGCAGGATCTAGCGGTAGCCATGGTCCGGCGTGAACACTAAGCGATCAACCCAACAAGGGCAAAACCAGTAAAGCGCCCAACCCCGCCAACAGTCCCGCAACGACATCATCCAACATCACGCCCCAGCCAGATTTCCAATGATTATCGAAGTAACTAACCGGCCAGGGTTTGGCAATATCAAAAAGTCTAAAGAGCACAAATCCGACCAGCAAAAATTGGAAGCTCACCGCCGAGGCGCCCAGCACATAATACGGCAGCGCCAGCGCTAAGAGCTGACCCAACACCTCGTCGATAACAATGGCGCCGTGATCGGGCTTGCCCCAAGCTGCTCCCGCCTGCTCGGCAGCCCAAACACCCAAAAACATCAGCAATAACGCGACCCCGGCAACGCCCCATAGAGGCAAATACAAAAGCCAGATACTGCAAAAAGGTAGCGCCGCCAAGCTACCCACTGTGCCCGGTGCTCGGGGAGATAGTCCCGTGCCCCACCAAGTCGCCAGTAACAAGGCCGGCGACTTAATGACTTCCGCAGCGGTCGGGGCTTCACCGTTCATTTAAGCACCGAAGTGGTCATAACCCATACGGGCGGTTGGACTGACATCACATTGCACTCCCGATCCCTCATAAAACTCACCCACGTGGCTTAATCCTGGCGGTAACATGACGCCCGGGGGCACGGCCACCGCGAGCTCATAATCGTCACCACCCGCCAGCGCCCAGTCTAAACACAACTCACGACCTAAGCGCGTTAAAGCCGGTGACAGGGGCAGCGCTGAGCTGTCGATAGTGCAAGCGCAACCCGAAGCATCGGCCATGTGTTCTACATCGACTAACAGGCCATCTGAAATATCAATCGCGCTATGGGCATGTTCACGCAGCCAAGTTACCCACTCTAAACGCGCTGTAGGCTGATAAAACCGCCCCTCCAAAAACTCCTCATCCTCGAAAGGAATGTCATTTGTAGGCTGCAGCTTGCCCATAATCAGGGCTAATCCTGCAGCGGCATCACCTAGGGTGTGCGTAACACACAGGCGGTCTCCGGGCTTTGCGCCTGAGCGCTTTAAGGCGCTACCGGTCGGTACGCTTCCCATGACAGTAACGGTTACCGCGAGAGGACCTCGTGTTAGGTCTCCGCCCACAAGCGGCAAAGACAAAGAGTGCACGCACCGCTCCAAGCCCTGGCTAAAACTGTGTAACCAGAGCTCATCGGGTTCGGGCAAGGTCAGCGCCAGCGTCATGGCCAAAGGGTCAGCTGCCATCGCCGCCAAATCGCTAGCAGCTGCCGCCACAGCCCGTGTTGCCACGTATTCAGGCAAGGTCAAATCGGGGAAATGTGTGCCCTCAACAACACTATCAGAGGAGACAACCAGCTCAGAGTTGGGAGGCAGTGCTACCACGGCGCCGTCATCGCCAACCCCCAAACGTACCTGCGGGCCAGCACCAAAGATTCCAAGATGGCGATAAATCAGCTCAAATTCGCGACCCGCCATGACGAGCTAGTTAGGCTTCTGCATCGATTTCAATCTGGCGGTAACTGCGCGCGACTTTGTCGAGTACGCCATTGATATATCGGTAGCTGTCGGTAGCACCAAATTTTTTGGCAAGGGCTACTGACTCATTAATCACCACCTTGTAGGGAACATCAATGCGCTCTTTTAGCTCAAAAGTTCCCAGCCGCAACAAAGCACGCTCGATCGGGTCAAGTTCGTTAAGCGGCCGATCCAATAACAGCTCAAAACTGCCGTCTAGATCTCCAGCGTGATGAACAACGCCAGTAAGTAGCGCCCGATAGTATTCACCGTCAACGTGTGAAAAATCGTTGTCGATTCGAAACTCAGCTTCAATTTCCGCAAGGTTCGCCCGGGTCATTGACCACTGATAGAGGCCCTGAAGCGCAAAGTGTCGAGCACGTCGCCGCTGCGCCGCCAAGGCATTAACCGATGACATTCCCTTCAAGCTCCCAGGGCGATACTCAAACTCACCATTTCTAAGGCACTCATTGCCGCCTCGGCCCCTTTATTTCCTGCCTTGGTTCCCGAACGCTCAACAGCCTGCTCAATGGAATCGACTGTCAACACGCCAAACGCGATAGGTTTGCCGGTTTCCATCTGCACCTGGGCAAGCCCCTTGGTGCACTCTCCAGCCACATATTCAAAGTGGGGGGTACCACCGCGAATCACTGCACCCAGTGCAATAATGGCATCACAGTCGTCGCGTTGAGCCAGCTTCTGACAGGCAATCGGAATTTCAAAAGCACCGGGCACTCGCACAATATGCATTTGATCATCGCTAATACCGTGGCGCCGCAAAGTATCCAGAGCGCCCTCTAGGAGGTGCTCCACTACGAAACTGTTCCAACGAGCCACGACCAATACGTAGCGTCCCTGATTCGGCCCCAAGGTACCTTCGGTTGTTCGTATTCCCTGGCTACTCATTTTAATCTCCTAAAAATTTCTAGCGTGTTACGTGGGCGCGACAAAATTAACCACTTCAAGTCCAAACCCGGCAAGGGCATTGTACTTTAGTGGCGCACCCAACAGTTCAATCTTTCCGACACCCAAATCGTTGAGGATCTGAGCACCTAAACCAATCGACGCATAGCCCGCCTGCGAGGGAGCGTGTTCCGTTGCGGGCAAGCCAAGCAGTCGATCAACACTGGCCAGTAACTCTTCCGCCGTCTCAGGCCTCGATATCAGCACGAGAACCCCTCGCTCTGATGCCGCAATCTCTGCCAAGCTGGTATCAAAACGCCACGTAGCTTGTCCTTCGAGGGTGGTGCCCACCAAATCCCTCAGTGCTGAGGTCACGTGAACCCTCACCATCGTTGTGTCGTCACTTTGCAGCGATCCTCGGCTCAACGCCAGGTGCATCGACCCGTGATGAAGTTCACGATACACGGTCAACTCAAACTCACCGTGTGACGTTTGGATCATACCTTGTCGAACGCGTTCAATCGTACCCTCGGTGGTGAGCCGATGATCAATAAGTTCAGATACCCGTCCCACGGGCAACTCATGACGGACAGCGAACTGCTCAAGAGCATCGCCTCTCGCCATATTACCGGTCTCATCCAAGACCTCAGTAAAAACGGCCGCAGGAAACAAGCCGGCAAGCCTGGCCAGGTCGGTGGTGGCTTCTGCCCGGTCAGCCCGAGTGAGCAATCCGCCCTCCTCTGCCGCCACAGGGAAAATATGCCCGGGCTGTACCAGGTCTGCCGCAGAAGTCTGTGATGCCACTGCAACGCGAACGGTGTGAGCACGATCCTTGGCTGAAATACCCGTTTCAATACCCTCAGCCGCTTCGATAGACAGCGTAAACGGTGCGGTATCGCCCTGCCCCTCTACCATTAGAGGTAAATGCAGGTAGTCACAGCGCTCCCGAGTGAGCCCCAGGCATATCAGCCCCCGGGCCTGACGCGCCATAAAAGTAATGTGGCTCGCCTCACAAAGCTCTGCAGCAATGGTTACGATTCCGGTCACCCCGCCACCGCTGTCGTCTAATAGCAATAACACCATTTGCCCATGACGCAGGTCGCTAATCAGACTCTCAGGATCACGGTAGTTAAGTGTCTCAGTCATGTATAAATCCCGAAGCGCGCAATGTGTCCATTGAAAGGCCTGTACCTTGAGCGGCACTGTCTCCCTGCAGAAGTCGCTCTAAATATCGCGCAATCACGTCGACCTCAAGGTTGATGCGGGTGCCCTCGCGATATTCGCTAAACACAGTCTCCTCAAAAGTCTGAGGAATGATATTAAGATCAAACTCCGCCCCATTGACCAAGTTGACAGTTAAGCTAGTACCGTCAACTGTGATACTCCCTTTGTGCGCGATATAGCGCGCAAGCTCTGGTGGTGCAGCCATCACGTAGCGCCAAGATCGACCCTCACGAGCGACCGACACGACAGTTCCCACACCGTCGACATGGCCGCTGACAATATGGCCGCCCAAGCGCGACGTGGGGGTTAAAGACTTTTCTAGATTGACAGGATCTCCCGGCTTACGGTCACCCAGTGTCGTCAAATTCAACGACTCAATCGACACATCAGCCCAGTAGCCATCGCCGGGCAATCCGGTGACCGTTAGGCAAACGCCACTGGTCGCAATGCTGTCCCCTAGCTGCACGTCACTAAGATCGAGTTTCCTCGACAGCACACGCAAACGGAGGTCACCGCCTTGGGTTTCCATAGCCGCGATCTCCCCAACGGCCTGAATAATTCCTGTAAACACGTCTTTAGTTTCCTTTTAGAACGGCAGCAATGATACGCATGTCGGAGCCCATGGGGCTCACTTCTTGATAAGCCAATTGGATGCCGTCTTTCAACTTAGAAAAAGCGAGGTCTGCAAGAGGGCGAGCAGAGCTTCCCAAAAGCGTCGGCGCTTGATAAATAAGCAGCTCATCGACAAGCCCAGCTTTTAAAAACGCGGCCGCTAACGCGGGACCGCTCTCTATCAAAATCTCGTTGGCACCATCAGACCCTAAGCCCTTCAGTATATCTTGTAAGTCCAGACCTTCTCCGTTGTGCGTGATCGTTCTGTGGGCAACAGGCATTGCGGGTTTTTCACCGGTGGCTGTAATGACCAGAGTAGGCGCATTGGCTGACAACACCTTGGCCCCATTTGGCAGGCGTCCCTTGCTATCGAGCACCACCCGCGTCGGTGGGCGGTGTAGCGCCCTGGCCAATTCGTCACCACTGAAACCCAGCGCATCGGGTCGAACGGTCAGGGAGCAATCATCGGCCAGTACCGTACCGATACCCGTGATTATCACAGAACTGGCAGCGCGTTGGCGCTGCACATCCTGACGAGATACTGCGCCAGTAATCCACTGACTTTCACCAGACGCCATCGCCGTACGTCCGTCTAGGGAGCAGCCCAACTTTAAGCGTACCCGGCCCCAACCGCGCTCCATACGCAATAAAAATCCGGCTAATTCTGCGGCTGCTGACTCGGCACACACCCCCTGAGTCACCGCAATACCCGCCGCCTTTAGCCGGTCATATCCTTGCCCTGAAACACTGGGGTTAGGGTCTTTCAGCGCACCAACAACGCGGCCGACCCCCGCGCTAATCAGTGCCTCGACACAGGGGCCCGTATGGCCCTGATGCGCACAAGGTTCAAGAGTGACATACGCGGTTGCTCCCCGGGGGGAAGCACAAGAAGACAGCGCCATAACCTCCGCATGCGCACCGCCCACCGGCTGGGTAAAACCCCGCCCAAGAATTTCATTATTGGCAACGATGACACAGCCAACGTGAGGGTTAGGTGCAGCCCAGAAGCGGCCTTTGCGAGCTTCTATAAGAGCCTGCTCCATAAAAGCAGCGTCTTCTGGCTGCACCGGAGAGCTGCTCACGTTTCTGCGGGGGGTTCCGCCTCCAAACTCTCAATGGCGTCCCTAAATTCTGAAAGGTCTTGGAAACTCCGATACACCGAAGCGAAGCGCACATAAGCCACTTGATCCATGGCTTTAAGCGCCTCCATGACATGACTGCCCACTTCGTCTGACGGTAGTTCACGTTCCCCTGTAGCGCGCAATTGATGCTTAATATGCGTTATCCACTTTTCGATTTCTTCAACCGATACCGGACGTTTCTCCAGGGCGCGCAAAAAACCACCGCGCAGCTTCTCTTCGTTAAAAGGCTCGCGGCTCCCGTTTTGTTTAATAATTCGCGGCATGACCAATTCGGCCAGCTCATAAGTTGTAAAACGCTCTTTGCAACCAAGACACTCACGCCGACGGCGCACCTGACCGCCGTCAGCAACCAGGCGAGAATCAATCACCTTGGTTTCGTCAATTGTGCAAAAAGGACACTGCATGGCAGACCTCTATCGGGAGTACACGGGTAGGCGACCGCAAATTTCTAACACCTTCTGACGCACCTCAGGAATTACCGTGTCTCCCGTGTCAGATTCTAGTGCAGCCAGTACATCACATATCCAGTGGGTCAGTGCCGCCGTGTCGGCCTCTGAGAAACCACGGGTAGTAATCGCCGGTGTACCTAAGCGTAAGCCAGAGGTTACAAAAGGCGAGCGTGGGTCATTGGGCACGGCGTTTTTATTGACCGTAATATAAGCCTCACCGAGGGCTGCATCGGCATCCTTTCCTGTGTAAGACTTACCGATGAGGTCTAGCAGCATGAGGTGGTTGTCAGTGCCGCCGGAAACAATCTTGTGCCCACGCTCTACAAAGGTAGCTGCCATTGCCTGGGCGTTCTTAACGACCTGACGCTGATAATCGGCAAAATCGGGCTCCATCGCCTCTTTAAACGCTACGGCTTTAGCCGCAATAACATGCATCAACGGGCCACCTTGGGCACCGGGGAAAACGGCACTGTTCAACTTTTTGTGCAGTGCCTCGTCATCCTTAGCCAAAATAATGCCACTGCGAGGTCCCCTCAGGGTTTTATGCGTCGTTGAGGTCACGACATCGGCGTAGGGCATTGGCGAGGGGTAAACTCCCGCAGCCACTAAACCTGCCACGTGGGCCATATCTACCAGCAAATAAGCCCCCACTGCATCGGCAATCTCTCGAAATTTTGACCAATCCATAATCCGGCTGTAGGCAGAGAAACCGCCGATGATAAGTTTCGGCTTGTGGGTTTGAGCCAAGTCCATCAGGTCGTCGTAATTTATGAGCCCCGAATCGTGATCAATACCGTACTGAACAGCTTTATAAATTTTGCCGGAAAAGTTAACCGATGCGCCATGAGTCAGGTGTCCGCCGTCGGCCAAGCTCATTCCCATGACCGTATCGCCGGGCTCCAGCAGCGCGTGGTATACCGCGATATTGGCACTAGACCCTGAGTGGGGCTGAACATTGGCATAGGGCGCACCAAACAGTTCTTTAGCCCGCTCAATGGCCAACTCTTCAGCCACATCCACAAACTCACAACCCCCGTAGTAGCGCTTACCCGGGTAGCCCTCTGCATATTTATTGGTTAAAACCGACCCTTGCGCCTCAAGCACACGCGGGCTGGCGTAATTTTCCGACGCAATCAGCTCAATGTGCTCCTCCTGCCGCTGTGTCTCGGAACGCATAGCCTTCCAGAGATCTGGGTCAAAAGCTGCTATGGACTGCACGTCGTCGTCGAGAAAGTTCGAAGGCTGAGATGCCGCTTGATTCATGATTGCTATCCTGATTTGATAAAAATTGATGCGCGCCAGCAACGGCGTTTAACTTTTTTGAGACCACATCCTCAGGCCGTGCCGAAAATATACGGCTTACACGGTCTGAATTGGTCAACCTTAGACCTCTTATTCTAGCCCATCATTGTGTCTCCCTATAAGAGGATATAGCGAATTAGTACTTTCGATGGTTTGGCGGGATATGCACAGGAACGGACTCAGCGCATCCAGTCCTTGCCTTCGCCAAGAAAGATTATTGATACAGAGCCCTATAAAGTCGCATCTTAACGCAAGCATTACAGTAGGATTGTTTGCGACTACGCTAAAGATAAGACCGCTAGTAACGCAGCCCTCAACCACTTCGACCTTCGATTAATTGGCACAAAACACCTCAGCTCACTAACCGACGCCCAGCAACCCTGTGCGTGTATTTGCCAAGCGCCCTCATCAAAGGCAGTACAGCGCACTGCTTCGGTCATTTGAACTACGCCGAGTTTTCCAAACTTAGGACACGCATTGACGTCTTAGCGTCCCAGCCAAGCTGCGGCATAGCTGATCACTCACCTGCCTTCAGTAAACGCATCTTCCTGAACATAAACAGGGCCAACCCCGGTGCCGGTATCGCATTAAGATCGTGCGCCCATGGGCTTCAGTGATTTTCGCGCCCACAGTTGGGCGGGTAAACCTTGACCCAGTCAACCAGCATCATCGCCGGAAGATCCTCAACATGAACCTCACCGCCAAGAGTCCCGCCAACTGCCACATTAAGAATGAGATAGAACGGGACTTGGTTAAATACCCACGGATGGGGCAAAATGTTGTGGGGCGTCATGATGCCGTGGACACGCCCATCAACCTCCCACTGGATAAGCTCAGGAGACCATTCTATAGCGAATTCATGCCAGCCTTCATTCCAGGGTGTGGGCACCAACAACGTTTCACTATAGTGCACATTATTGGGGGGAAGAGATCCAAAATGAGCCGCACCGATAAGCCGGTTCGGCTCATTGCCAGTCCATTCCATGATGTCTATTTCCCCAGCTAGAGGCCATGCGCTATCGCTGTGCGGCATCATCCAAAACGCCGGCCATAAACCGCGCCCGGCAGGCAAATTGATACGGGCTTCAAACCGACCATACTGCTGACTAAAAAGTCCCTCGCTTACCAACTTACCCGACGTGATACGGCCGTTATTTTCGGCTACCGTAATCGATAATGCCCCGTCGACAACGCCAATAGCTTGTTGCGAGTAATGCTGAACCTCGTTGTTACCCCAGCCGCATAAACCAACATCGCAACCATTACCTTCGACAATACGCCAGTTCGCAGGGTCTACCTCACTTTCAAAATTCTCGACAAACGTGGGGATACATTGCTCGGATTGAGCAACAATATTTTGGCTCAGCGACAACGTCACAACAAGACAGGCAAGGTGTGTAGGAAATCGTTTCAAAAGGTCACCACCAAATAGTATAGAAAAACGCCAATATACAAGTCACAACAACAGCGGCTGCATTAAAACCGTTTGTGGTTGAAAAACTAACGCCCGAGGGTTCGATATATCCGGGCTGCGGTTGAGGTTTCGCCAGAGACCAAAGCACAGCAACACCGACACATAATAAGAAAACAAGCCCCACCCGATCGATAAATGGCAGCGTGGGTAAAAGAATTTTCATCCCTAAAGATAAAACGGCCGAACCCACAGCAGCCAACAAGGCACCCGTCGCCGTCGTTTTACCCCAGAACATACCCAATAAAAAGATCGCCACAATACCCGGCGTAAAAAACCCGGTGAACTCCTGAATGTACTGAAACGCCTGATCAAAATTTCCCAGTAGCGGCTGCGCAGCTGCCATTGCGATGGCCATAGCCACTAGCGCGGTGGCACGACCACTGAATACTCTGTTTCGTTCCAACCACGCTTTAGAGACCATAGAAGGCAATAGATCAACGGTGAAAATTGTTGAAATGCTGTTACACATTGACGCCAGTGACGACACGATAGCCGCTAACAGAGCAGCAAAAACTAACCCTTTAATACCGGTGGGCAACAAAGCCATCGCCGAGGGGTAAGCTTGATCGGGAGTGGCCAAGTCAGCATTCAGAGCGAACATGGCAATTCCAGGCAAAACAACGATAAGAGGCATCAGCAGCTTCAAAAAGGCAGCAAACGCAATACCCTTTTGAGCCTCGCTCACACTTTTAGCCGCTAGAGCTCGCTGAATGATGTATTGGTTGAAGCCCCAGTACGAGACATTCATAACCCACATGCCACCGATCAACACCGAGATACCTGGCAAACTCATGTAATGCGGGTGATCTTTAGCCAGTATCATGTCAAAGCGATCTGGCACGGTGTCCATAAGCGTTACAAACCCTTGAACTACTCCGGCGCCGCCTGACACCTTTTCCAAAAGAATCGCCGCGATCATGAGGCCCCCTGCCACCAAAAGTACCACTTGAACGATATCGGTGAGCGCTACCGCTTTGAGACCGCCGTACAGGGAATACGACACAGCAAAAAGTCCCAGCAAAACTAAACCCAAGGTCAAATCGACCCCCGCTACGGTGTTAATCGCCAGAGCTCCCAGCCACAAAATAGAGGTTAGGTTCACAAAGACGTATACACCTAGCCAAAAACTGGCCATAACGGTTCTGACGCGATGGTCGTAACGCTGCTCCAAAAATTGTGGCATGGTGTAAATGCCAGTCTTCAGGAAGACCGGCAGTAAGAACTTACCGACAAGAATAAGCGTGATGGCGGCCATCCATTCATACGAAGCGATCGCAAGGCCAATGGCATAGCCTGATCCTGACATACCGATAATCTGCTCTGCCGAAATATTGGCCGCAATCAGTGATGCGCCTATTGCCCACCAAGGCAATGACTTACCCGCGAGAAAATAATCTGACGCGTCTTTCTGGTGCCCCGGTTTTTCCCGAGATACCCACTGAGCCAAAGCAAACAAAGCGATGGCGTAGATGACAACAATAGTGATATCGAGTGATGACAACATAGGTTAATGTCCGTTCTAATTCAGGCTAGCCACCTCTTTTAAGGGGCAGCTTAACGTAATCGCTTCGGAAACTTTTGCAACCAGAGTCACCTCAGCAAGATCAACACTAAATGCCCCCGAGGTACTCATTAGGAAAGGGACATCCACAGCGCTCATATCAGTACCGGCCGCTTCAAAGCAAGCAAGCGGTATCGCCAATCGATGCCAGGCTGCAGTCTCCAGGCCAACAAGCTGCTGCGTAACATCAAGCTCTCCACTGCATGGCCACAAACAATCCATGCGAAGTTTCACTGCCTCAAGGGGCTGCTGACCCAAGCGAATCTCAATCACCATAGCTCCACCCGTAGAGCTCAAATCAGAAATATTGATCGGGTTATCGGTGCGAAAATAAGCCTGACTGTTTCGATTTCCGTCGCCCGTCCACTCCAGCCGTCTAGCGTCCTCCTGCACACGATGATCAATCACTGAAACTGCCAGCTGTTCATCCCGAGTCGCACCCCCACGGGGTCCACTCGCAACCGCCCAATCGAGTTCATTCCCGAGGTATAGGCGCCAAGGCCCGCGCGCTCCACCGGCAAACACTGGACGATCAAGGGACAGCGGTTCGCCGCGGGGCGCTTCAGGCAGCGCAGCAACCGCTTGCGAAGTCACGGAGGTAAGCCCATAACCTCGAGAGAACGCCGTATCTACTACTGCTAGGTTTCTGTCGCTTGCGTGAATATCGGCACTGGGCCATGACATCGGCAAACGACCGACAAATTCATTTTGTACAGACCCGTCAGGATTTCGGAATAAAACTTCCGCAACACCCGCACCCTCACTTCCCGGCAACCATGCTGCAACAAAAGCTGACGAAGCATTGATTTCACGGTTTACCCATAGTGGTCTACCGGACAGAAATACCGAGACTATCGGAAGTTCTTGCGCTTGGTATCGCTGTAAAAGCGCTAGATCTGTGAAATCCGGCTGTTGCCATGCCAAAGAAGATATATCGCCCTGCATTTCCGCGTAGGGTGTTTCGCCAAAAACGGCAATCACGCCATCTAGCTCAACATCTTCAGGAATCGCCTCATCGTGGTAGACCTTTCCTCCAGCCCTCGAGGCTTGTTCGACAAAGCCATCAAGTAGCGAGGTACCCTTGGGAAAATCGCCATTAGAGTTACCGGTACCCTGCCAGCTGATCGTCCACCCTCCCGACTGCATGCCAATGTTGTCAGCACCCGCACCAATCACAAGGTAGTGCCCCCCCGGATCGAGTGGCAATAAACTATTTTCGTTCTTCAGGAGGACCAGCGAGCGACGCACCGCATCTCTTGCCAAGGCGCGATGCTCTTCACTGCCCACCTGAGACTTTAATGGCCGTCCAATTTTTGATGGTAAACCACGATCCATGAGGCCCGACTCAAATTTGATCTTCAGGATGCGCAGAACCGCCTCATTAATACGAGCTTCTGACACGATACCGGCGCGTACTTGAGCGACCAAATTGTCCAATGCCGAACGCCAGTCTTGAGGCACCATCACCATATCAATGCCGGCATTGATTGCCTGAGGGCAGTCGTCATCGGTACAGCCCTCAACTTCGCCAATACCATTCCAGTCGCTGACCACAAATCCCTCAAATCCAAGATCACCGCGCAGCACGTCAGTTAACAACTCTTTGTTACCATGTACTTTTTCGCCGTTCCAGCTGTTAAACGACGCCATCACTGTTTGCACACCCGCAGCAATGGCAGGTTTGTAACCCGCACCATGCTCATCGATTAATACCTCCAGCGCCAAGCGGGTATCACCTCGGTCAATACCCGCTGCCGTTGCACCATCACCCACGAAGTGTTTCGTTGTTGCGACGATACCTTCGGCTTGCATTGCTTCGACCATGCCACCGGCATACGACGCCACCAGAGTAGGATCAGAACTATAAGATTCGTAAGTGCGTCCCCAACGATAATCTCGGGCAACCGCGACCGTAGGCGCAAAAATCCAATCGATACCAGTCGCCTTCACCTCTCTTGCAGTGGCGCCACTAATCGCTGCCACCAAGGCGGGGTCGCCAGCGGCACCCAAGCCAATGTTGTGAGGGAATATAGTAGCGCCCACAACATTATTATGACCGTGAACCGCGTCGGTGCCCCAAATGACAGGAATACCCGCGTTGCCCTGACTGGTATCGATTGAGCCCAGATAGTATGCGTCTGCGAGAGCTAGCCAATCATCAATGGATGCACTCTTTTCGCCACCGGGGAAAGAACCACCTCCGTTAAGAACACTGCCAAGGCCATATTTACGCAGGTCATCTGGAGTAACCTGTGAAATCTCTCCCTGAATCATTTGACCAACTTTCTGCTCTAAGGTGAGCGTCTCCAAGAGGGCCTTAGCAGCCTGCTCAGCCTCACTGGTTTTAAAGGGCTGAGACTGATCAGCGCAACCTACCACCAGCAGTCCGCCCACAGATAAAACAACGCTAAGCGTTACAATCGCAAGAACGCGCAACTTACTCATCTCTACTTCTACCTACTCGTTATTATTTTGCCCTGTTCTGATCAGACAGGGCTCCGCAATGTAGAGATTATTCTGGGCGGTTCAATTGTTCTAGCGAGATGCGATGAGAGGGATAAAACCTAGGGCCAAAGGGAACAAAATCAGGCCTCCCGACAGTAATGATCGATAAACCGCTGGTGCTCAGGTAGCTGACTCACTAAGCGCTCGACCGAGCCATGAATTCCACCCAGAAAATCCCGCAATTCCTGCTCATCCATCATATTCACAATAGGATGGTACTGCTCAGGACTCAGACCCTGACCCAGCATCACTTGGGTCCAAGAGTTCTCTCCGAACAATTCTGTCGGCACCTTAAAAACACGGCCTGTTTCTTTAAACAGATCGATACGATGCTGCAACGACTCCGGAATCTCCATGGTTCGGCAGTGACGCCAAAACGGTGTGTCAGTACGATTAGTCACGTGATAATGAAGAATGATGAAGTCACGTATGTTTTCGATTTCAAACTTCATCTGATTATTGAACTCGTCAATATCGGGCTGGCGCACCCCATCTGAGGGAAACATCTGCATAAAACGCACAATACTGCGCTGGATAAGATGAATGCTGGTCGACTCCAAAGGCTCCATGAATCCGCTAGACAAACCAACGGCCACACAGTTCTTAACCCAGTGACGCCGCCGTGTTCCCGTCTGAAATTTTATGGGGCGCGGGTCGGTTACCAGCTCACCCTCAAGGTTTCCTCGCAATTTTGCCTCGGCCTCGTCACGGGACCAAAACTTACTGCAATACACCATGCCGTTGCCGGTGCGGTGCTGAAGCGGAATCCGCCATTGCCATCCCGCCTCATGGGCAATAGAGCGCGTGTAAGGAATAGGTGGCTGAACATTTTCTGTTTGTACCGCCAACGCGCTGTCGCAGGGTAACCAGTGCTGCCAGTCGTCGTAGCCGGCATGCAAGGTTTGCTCAATCAGCAGCCCTCTAAAACCCGTGCAGTCGACGAAGAAGTCTCCCTCGATTTGCTGACCATCCTCTAAGCGTAGCCCCGTAATAAAACCGGTTTGCTCGTGCTGCTGTACCGCTTCAATTTTGCCTTCAATACGAACAGCGCCGTGCTCCTCGGCAATCTTGCGAAGAAAGGCCGCATAACGTGATGAATCAAAGTGATAGGCATAGTTGAGGTTTTGATTGGGTAAAACAGCGAATCGATTTTGCTTGGCCGCTGCCCACTCGTTGCAGTATTCCCCAAAGTCTTTGCTGATTCCAAGCTCTTTGCCTTTCAGCCAAAAGTGTTGAAATCCTGCCGCCCAGCAATCTTTGCCGGTGTAACCAAATGAATGGATATAGTCCTTACCCACGTCGTGCCAATTTTCAAAGGAAATACCCAACTTAAAGGTGCCACCCACCGCGCTGATGAAATCCTGCTCCTTTATTTTTAGCAATTCATGCAGCGTCAGTAGCGTAGGGATGGTTGCCTCTCCCACACCCACCGTCCCAATTTCTTCAGACTCAACCAGAGAGACCTTAACCGTTTTCCCCAGCAGTTTTGACACTGCCGCAGCGGCCATCCACCCAGCAGTGCCACCGCCGGCTATGACGACATGTTTGATCTTCTGATGTTTCATCGAACTGACTCCAAGTGCCTAGAGGGCGCAGTTATGTCTTCAATCTATTGAGTAATTCTTCGCGAAGGCGATCTGCCTCAATTTTATTCATTTCTCCCAGACAACCCAACGCGTGCTCTGGGATGTGGTCCGTGGCCTCTGCGTCTGATTCAAAGACATAAAAATTCATCAGCTTTTGCCAGGCCAAACGCTGAGCTTCAGGCAAATGACGAATAGACAGCACCCCATGTAGCAACGCATTAAATGGCGAACCGAAGTGCTGTTCATGATCGAGCCACCAGTAGTTCACCAGCAAATTGCAATCAGACATCGCCTTGACGTGGTGCCACCACATGCTGGGAATGAAAATGGCATCGCCTGGGCCTAATTCACAACGCTGAGACGCAGCCATGGCCTTGCGAAATCGCGGAAATTTGTCGAAGTCCGGAGCATCAAAATCCACCAGGCTAATAGGCTGGCCCGATGGCGTTCGGTCTAGGGGACCCACATACAGATTGCCAATTTGATCCGTGGGGAAGAGCGTAAATTCACGGCGTCCGTAAACCACGCAAGCCACATTGCTAGGAAAATCGTAGTGTGCTGACACCGTTGTGCGATTGCCAAGCCAAAAATTAACCAAAGGATCACCCGGAATTTTCAGAGCATTCGCTTTTTCAAAGCCGGGCAGCCAACCCGCAATGGGTGTCGAGCCAACGTAAATCGATAAGGGCTCTTTATTTTCCGGATCTGCCTGCTCCCGCAGGCGCTGCAAAATATCCTCCAAAGGGGCATTGCCACTGCGAAAATTAAAACCGTTGAAGGCACCGTTATACCCAAACCGGCCAGCGACTTCAGTGGGCGCCACGTAAGCGGTCACAGGCTTTGCTGTCCAGAATTTTGAGAGGTAGGCCTCAAGCTGTTCTAGATCACCATCACCCTCAGGGATGGCCGGCCAATCGGCTACCAGCCCGCGTAATACTAAAGGTTCTTCTCGCTCAAATACCCAGGATGGAATCGCATCAGGGCTTATCCCTTCAACGATTTCAACAGGCTTGGGGGGCTGATCTATCACTGAGTGGCATCTCGAGTTTGTTGCTTAAATTGAATCAGCCGCCCCATATTCGACAATGACGCCAGCATCATAAACAGCGGCATAAGAAACCCTTGCTGCGATAGTTGCTCGAGGCTATCCGCCGACAGAGCTCTTAGAGCATCTTCGTTGATCGCAGAGAAACCAAGCAATTGATTTTTCGAGCCATCCTGCAAGCTAATATCGAGAGTAATGGATTCGACCAGACCAAGATCCGAGAGACACTGGGTAAATCGCTGGGTATGGCCCGCGCCTTCATGGATTTGCTCCAGCAAATCGGCTTGCTGTTCGAGGTACTGGGTTCTCCCACCTAGGGGCTGAAAAACAGCCTCGCCCTCAGTTCCTTGGGATACACGTGGATGCGCCATATCGACACTTAACAACCGAACTTCTTCCCCCTCTTGAGATTGGTGCTGCCCAATCAAAAAAGGACCTTTACGCATGAATGCCGGCCGACTGAGCGCCGTCCACTCAGATTCCTTTAAAAACAAATTTTCTCCCGACTCAAACCCCATCACGGCGACAGGTATCAGGCCATCTTGGTCGGTTGCCTGCAGCAGCAGCGGAAAATCGACCTGCAGATCTCTAAATTCAAAGGTGTAGGCGGGACAGCTGTGGATGGCATCACCGAACTCCCGTCCAGCCGCTTCCACAATACGCAGATCTTTATGATCGACATTGTTGAGTATTTGAAAGTTGCTCATGTTGTTACCGTCGCTGAAAGGTTATTCGTCCTAAGGGCATTGAGTAGTTGTCGATTACCCGGCATAGCCCGTGACAACTGCAATGCTCGCTCTCGCACCTTAAATAAAATGGGATCAAGGTCTGGGCTGCTATGGGTCGCCTCTACGACACCGGAGTTAGAAGACCCTAACACGCCATTAAGATGCCCGTTCATACCCAACCAAACGTACTGATAGCTGGCGGCGGGAAATAGCTCGTCAATCCGCGGGGTGTCGGGGTGCCATGGGGCTCGAACCTGCCATAGGGCCAGCTTGTCGGCCAACGCTTCAGAGATGCCAGCTTCATCTCTAGACTGCTGCCAGTACGGCGTATCATCGCGATCACTTAATACATAATGAAGCTTAAGAAACTCCTGAATACTCGCCCAGTTGCCTTCCATCTTACGATTAAAGGCACGTGAAGCCGGTCCCATGAGATCTCGATGAATAGGAAAGCTTTCGACCAAAAAAGAAGCCGCCTGCTCAATCATAGCGAGAGCTGATGCCTCTAAGGGTTCAATAAAGCCCGCTGACAAACCCACGGCCACACAGTTGTGAGTCCAGGGCGTACCGCGATAACCGGGTTCAAAGTTTAGCGTGCGACACACCAAGTCTCCCGCGACTTTGGGTCCCACTGATTGCTCGGCATAGTTTCGAAGGGTCTGGGTTGCATCAGCCTCCGAGACAAGATCTGCATTGTGGACATAGCCGATGCCACGACGAGACTGAAGACCAATATCCCAAATCCAGCCACAGTCCTGAGCACTCGATTGCGTACACGAATGTATTTCATCGTTGGGCTCGTTGTAAGGCACATGAGCCACCACAGCGCGATTGTTGGGCAACACCTGCCGTGCCGACTCGAATGGCACCTTGAAATGATCACCAATCAACAGGGCTTTCTGACCCGAGCAATCGACAAAAAAGTCACCCGATAAACTATTACCACCCTCAAGCTCTACGCTAGTGAGAAACCCCGCAGCATCACTGCTAACACCGGCAACATGGCCTTCAACGTGCCGTACCCCAAATTTCGAAATACTGTGTTGTCGCAACAGGGCTGCGAACTTCACTGCATCGACGTGATATCCATAATTAAGCGCAAAGGCGTAGTCAGGAGTATCCGCCGTTTTAGGCGCCTTGTGTGTGGTGGCAATGAGTGCCTGGGGCGTGACGACTTCATGGAATGGGTAGCGCAGGCCATCCCGCCGCCAATACTCAGCAAGATTTTTTGAGGCATATTCAGGGGGCAAACTAAACGGATGTAAGTAGGTGTCGTCAGCAGCTCCCGTCCGCCAGCCATGGAACAGCGTGCCCTGTTTTAAGCTGGCATCGCACTCGGCAATTAAGAGCCGCTCGGACAGCCCAATTGCCTGCAACGTCGCCTTCATTGAGGGCCAAGTACCCTCACCAACACCCACCGTGGGAACGCTGGGCGACTCCACCAAAGTAATGTCGAATCGCCGGTCGGCCATAGCACCTAGTCTAGCCGCGGTGAGCCAGCCAGCAGTACCGCCACCTACAATAACGACATGCTCAGTTGTACGCATTAATCCAGCCTGTAACCTTGTTTTTATCAGCGCTTATGTTAACGCTCTTTAAACGACAAAAGCTGCCCGAAGGCAGCTTTATCATCAGTGCCTTGCGGCATCAGAAGGTATAGCGAACACCTACATTATATCGAGCACCCTGTTGTGCAACGAACAACGGCTGAGATTCGCTACGCCCGTATACGTAGGTTGTCTCGTCGGTAATGTTGATCGCGTCGGCAAAAACCGACAGGTTATCAGTCACATGGAACTGTGCTCCGATATCCCACTGGTCGTATTCTCCGACGTAGGTCGGTGGAATCGCACCAACGTTGGCCTGGCCGGTACCGGCGAGGAAATCATCACGCCAGTTGTAAGCCACTCGAATTGAGAATCGATCGTTCTCATAGAAGCCGATCAGGTTCGCGGAATCACCGATACCAGAAACCACAAACTGTTGGGTGCGGTCCGTATTATCGTATTCGGTATCTGATTCAACCAATGTGGCGTTTGCAATAAAACCAAAGCCGGTCTGACCAAAGGTGTGCTGAAGGTTAATCTCCCAGCCATCAACGGTATCGTCGTCTTGGTTCACCGGTGCCGTCACACGGAAATTAGCGAGGCTGTCTCCAGGCTGACCAGTAATCGAACCATTGGCAGCGTCAACGCCCGGGGAACCGGCTTTATTCTCCAGAATCCAGTCGTATAGCTCACCGGAGGTTGCCGCGTTGCCCAAGGCAGCCCTAGCCTCGTCAGCATAGGCGCCATTTCCAGGATGTGGCAGATCAAACAGCGTCTCATTGAACTCAGAAAAGCCAATGAAGTTTTCTACGTCCTTGGTGAAGTAGCCCACCGAGAAATAGCTAGCGTCAGCGTAGTACCACTCGAAAGAGAGGTCGATATTGTCAGACTCAAAGGGCTTAAGATTGGGATTGCCTCTAGAGCCCGTTCCGCCGTCGATACGCAGCAGCTGATCAATGGTTTGGCCGCCCTGAATATCGGCGTAGTTGGGGCGAGTCATGGTTTTGCTGTAAGAGAAACGAGCGACCATGTTTTCGGTCAACCCTACCTTAATATCGAGATTGGGCAGTACGTTGTCATAGCTACCACTTAACTCGGTAAAATCGGCATCTCCGGGTACAGCACTAAACTCGTTGCCGCCGACCCAATCGACTCGCGCGTAGCTTGGTGCCAACGCTTGAGAATCGATATCGGTCTCTTCGTAACGCACACCAAGGCGCACATCAACCGGCACCGAACCCATATCGAAGCCCATATTCACTTGGAAGTAAGCCGCAAGCTGCTCTTCTGTGGTGCGTCGATCCGAGCTGTAAGTGCTAGAAGCACACAGACCCGTCCCACAATCACCCATATCTGGCACCGAGAAAGTGGCAGCATCACCGCTGGCCATCAACTGCTCAGTACGCTCAATCAGCGCGGGCATGTCAAAGGCATAGTAATTTGTCACCAACTCTGGGTCACTGCCCCCTGAAATTTCATCAAATCGGCCAGCAGAAGACACCTCGGTCAATAGGTCTGCAATAGCCCCTACCTGAGATACGCCACCCCAAGCGTCACGCTGAACGACGGAGCCCGCCGAGCGGTTGTTGACTTCAGTAAACTCAACACCAAAGTCGATGCTCTTAACGACGCCATCCGGGTTGAAGTCGAATGAGCCACCAAAACGCGCCTGTTCGATTTCCATTTTGGCGTAATCATTCGCGAAGACACTTCCCGTAACAATCATGTCGTCGGTACTGAGAGGGTTAGACAAATCCAAAGCTAAGACCGGCAAATCTCCACGATCGAAATACGTTGTTGTCTTGTCTCGAGAAAACGCGGAAATGGCCAGCTGCGAAGAGCTGCCAAAGGGGCTATCCGGGCGCTGCTCGGCATCAGAATCGTGATAATCAAACATAAGCGATAGTCGATCAGTCACATCCCAAGCCAAGTTAATGCCGATCGAGGTATTTTCTGCCACGGTTGCATCGCTGCCCCCCGCCATAGCGAAATCGCCGGTACCGCCATTGAATTCAGCATAGGTGGTTGGCGAAGCATTGCCGTTGTTGCCATCCCAAGCCGTCTCCTGACCGCCGAAGTTGTACCAGGCTGAGTAGTTAGTAAAAGTGCGCTCGAGCTCTACTTCGGAATAAGTGTAATCAACGGTCGCAGTCAGACGTTCAGTCGGTGCCCACTGCATAGTCAACTGACCGTTAGTGCGCACGCGATCCCACTCGGCAAACTCATACCCCGTGTTCTGAGGCACTGAATACTGCTCGTCGGCACCTGTTGGTCTATTTTGCTGCGTCGCCAGATCGTAGGGAATACCACCCCACTCGGAAGGACGAGCACTACACCAGCAGTTATCAACGTCTCCGGCAAAACTACGCCAGCCAGCCACACTCGCAGTAGCGGCGCCGTTGTTTCGCTCTTGGCGTACGGCACTCAAGGAAATGCCCACCGTATCATCGAGGAAGGTATTTGAAATCAGCAGGGAAACTTCAGGGGTGAAGTCATCGCCTGTCTCTGTTGATGTGTCGTGCATCGCCGATGCTGAAACCGTGGCGTTAAAGCCCGGCGAATCCAATGGGCGTGTTGTCACAATGTTAATGGTAGAGCCGATGCCGCCTGTTGGGACGTCGGCTTTACCGCTTTTATAAACCTCAACCCTAGAAACACCCTCAACAGCCAGATTGCTGAAATCGAATGAGCGGCTATCTCCGCCGGTTGTCGGCATTTGTCGGCCATTGAGCGTAACTAGGTTAAAAGCAGGGCCAAAACCCCGAACGGTCACGTACTGCCCCTCACCACGGGTTCGATCAATCGCTACGCCCGTCACACGCTGAAGCGCTTCGGCAAGGTTGGTGTCTGGAAATGCGCCAATGTCTTCCGCTGTGATTGCATCGACCACACCGGCGTTGTCACGCTTGATGTCCGCTGACTTCTGCAAAGACTGACGGATGCCGGTTACGATGACCTCTTCCATACCGGATTCAGACGCGCTACTGGTCATCTGATCGGGCGCCTCCTGAGCGAACCCCAGTTGAGACGCTACTGCCAGAGCGACGCCTGCCGCGAGTGGTGCTTTCTTAAAACCTTTGTGCTGGGACATAGTCTTGAGGATCTCCACAAAAAATTAGACTTTTTATTAGTTAGCCCGTGGACGCTACTGGTTGTAGCCGTCGACATGAAGACATAAGCGATAAAACGGTCTACAGGAGCGATTAGATGGATTTATCCCAAAATGCGCCGGCTATTTGATTCGGGCGTCTCCGTCGCTCACTGCATTACCAATATGTGCTTAGGAGGCACCAAAAATCTCGCCATACATTTCAGTATCTAAAGGAATTCGGGCACTTAGCACGTGAAGAGAAATGAAGTGAATAAAGGGGTTACCCGTCACTACCGTGAAGGCGGCCTTGCCCATACCAACGAGCATTTGAGTCATCAGGATATAGGTAATACTGAGCAGACCTTGCTGCTCCGAACTGTAGTCGACGCCAGGATCAAACAGACTGAAAATGGCATAAAACAGTCCCGCTACAGCAATAGTTGCGAATTTGTTGTCGAGAATTACTTGAAGACGAGGTATCAAAATAATGTGCATAAGAATCACTACGGGCAGCCCGGCACCGAGGGTATTCACGACGATACCGCCGGGAATCCCCGCAGCATAAAACCCAGCATCAAGCCCCAAAAATGTCGCTCCGGTTGCGATGGGGCCAAAAAAGTCGAGCGCCCAATACGCGCCGATTATCCACAGGTCACGTTTCCATCTCAGCGATGTCAGCAAGCCCTTCCAGTCAAAAGAGCGATGTGCCAACCAAAGGGCAGGGCCAATGACATAGGTCACAAAATAAAGCCCTACCCAAACAGCGACATCTTGTAAGCCGTGCAGCCCCTTTTGGTAAACATCGGGTCCCGGAAAATGCAGGCCAGTGTGCCCCCAAAGCCCCAACAATAGCTGCGTTAGAATTAGGTAACCAAAGACAGCCGCGACGTCTTTGACTGCCGTACCACGCTCAAGGGAAAAGTTAGCTTTCCAATTGACTGCTGATCGCCCTCTAGTGAGGAAAAGAAGCCAACAAACCGCCAGTAAAAACACCGGTAGGTAAATCAACAACAAGCTCAGCAAGGCGTCGCGGGCTATGGGTGGTACGGTTGGCGAGCTCTGCGCCGTCCAAAAAAATGCGCACGTGCTACCCACCCACACCAGAGCTACTGTGGTTAGCCAGCGCCCCGCACGAGTCGTTGTACCCGATTTACTGCCGTGGGTAACGTGGGGCGCGTCCTGTGTTGAATTGCGCTGCATGTGCTGCCTTCAGTCTTCTAGCGCCAAATTTGTTGCGCTGAAAGCGTCATGCACTGCCTCTAACTCTTCCAGCAGGCACTGCAGACGCTTCGCCCCCAGTGCTTGTTCAACGGCCTGAAAATCTGGCTGCAGCAATTGCGCGGTGCTCTCCAAAATACCCTTTCCTTTTTCAGTAATGCGCACCAACTTGGCACGGGCATCATTGGATTTAGCCGCCGTCTCAACAACTCCGCCGGCTCGAAGTCGCGCGACCATTTGACTCATAGATGCTGCCGATACCTCAAAAACAGTAGCCAGCTCAGAGAGTGTTTGCTCCCCCAAAAAATACAGTCGATTCAGCACTTCAAACTGTCTCGAGGTCAGTGTGCTCGGTAGACGCTGTTCCAATGTGCGCTGCGCGTTTTCGCTAATGATGCGCATCAGCCGCAATGCGCGGTAAGTGACGGAGGGATTTGTTAAAAGTTTTTTCATTTAGTTAGGCTACCTAAATAAAACAAAAATACAAGATGAAGTTATATTTACTCATTGCAAACCGCTGCCATCGGTTAAGATGCCGCCTTCAAACTGACTCATTATCCATATACCCACTGATTGACGAGGCTTTCTATGTGCGCTCAATACGTCTACACAATGAACCGCGTTGGCAAAATGGTTCCACCGAAGCGTGAGATCCTCAAAGACATTTCCCTGTCTTTTTTCCCCGGCGCCAAAATTGGCGTTCTGGGCCTCAACGGCGCCGGCAAATCGACGCTACTGAAAATTATGGCGGGCCTCGATACCGACATTCAGGGCGAGGCCAGACCCCAGCCGGGCATCAACATTGGGTACTTACCCCAGGAGCCTCAACTTAACGCAGAGAAAACAGTAAGGGGCAATGTCGAAGAGGGTGTGCAGGAAGCCATTGATGCGCTGCAAGGACTCGAAGCGGTCTATGCCGCCTACGCGGAGCCCGACGCCGATTTTGACGAGCTGGCCAAGAAGCAGGCGCGATATGAGGATGTTATACAAGCGAAAGATGCGCACAACCTCGATACTCGCCTCGATATTGCGGCCAATGCACTGAGACTGCCCCCATGGGATAGCGACGTCACAACGCTATCTGGCGGCGAGCGGCGCCGGGTGGCACTGTGCCGCCTATTGTTGTCAGAACCCGATATGTTGTTGCTCGATGAGCCCACTAACCACCTCGACGCAGAGTCGGTAGCATGGCTCGAGCGTTTCCTTGAGAGCTTTTCCGGTACGGTCGTGGCCATCACTCACGATCGCTACTTCTTAGACAATGCCGCTGGCTGGATCTTGGAGCTCGATCGCGGCCGCGGCATCCCCTATGAGGGCAATTATTCAACCTGGCTTGAAGCCAAAGAGACTCGGTTGGCCCAGGAACAGCGCACCGAGGCGGCGCATCAAAAAGCCATCAAAGCCGAGCTAGAATGGGTGCGATCCAATCCCAAAGGACGTCAAGCTAAAAGCAAGGCCCGCCTCGCGCGCTTTGAAGAATTAAATTCCCAAGAGTTCCAGACGCGAAACGAAACCAACGAAATTTACATTCCACCCGGACCCCGACTTGGCGACAAGGTTATTGAAGTTAAAAATCTGAGAAAGACCTTCGGCGACCGGCTGCTTTTTGACGACGTGAGCTTCACCGTTCCTACCGGCAGTATTGTTGGCATCATTGGCGCCAACGGCATGGGTAAGTCGACCTTGTTCAAACTGCTCATGGGCATAGAAAACCCTGATGGCGGTGAAGTCGAGCTAGGCGAGACGGTGCAATTGTCCTACGTTGATCAATCTCGTGATGACCTTGATGGCAGTAAAACCGTGTGGGAGGAAATCTCTGACGGACTCGATATTATGCGCATTGGCAGCTACGAGGTGCCTTCACGTTCCTACGTTGGGCGCTTCAATTTCAAGGGGTCGGACCAACAAAAATTTGTCAAAGATCTATCGGGGGGTGAGCGTAATCGCTTGCACCTAGCGAAGCTGCTCAAGCAAGGGGGCAACGTGCTACTGCTCGATGAGCCCACCAACGACCTCGACATTGAAACCCTCCGGGCGCTTGAAGAAGCGATACTGGCTTTCCCGGGTTCGGCACTGGTGATTTCTCACGACCGCTGGTTTTTAGACCGCATCGCTACTCATATATTGGCCTACGAAGATGACGGCAGCGTCGCATTTCACCAGGGTAACTTTACGGAATATGAAGAAGATCGCGTAGCCCGCTTGGGCAAAGATGCCGATATGCCCAGCCGAGTGAAACACCGGAAGCTTATGGGCTAACCCCATAGGTTGCCCCGCCAAACCCTACTGAGCCTCCCGGTGAACTACACCAGGGCCACCGGCTCACAGTAGGGCGTCTAGCGCCTCAGACAGTCGGCTAACGCCAATCACCTCGAGGCCTTTTATTGGCTGCTTAGGCACGTTGCCCTTGGGCACAACCGCGCGCTTGAAGCCGTGCTTTGCCGCCTCGCTTAAACGCTCTTGGCCCGAGGGTACAGGGCGAATTTCACCCGACAGGCCCACTTCACCAAACACGACCCAATCGCGTGACAAAATGCGATTTTTGAGGCTTGAAACAACAGCCACCAATAGCGCGAGATCGGCGCTGGTTTCAGTCACCCGAACACCACCCACCACATTGGCAAAAACATCTTGATCGCCCACCATTATGCCCCCGTGGCGGTGAAGCACCGCTAGCAGCATCGCAAGTCTATTTTGCTCAAACCCCACGGCAACCCGCCGGGGGTTGCCAAGGGAACTGTCGTCAACCAAAGCCTGAATTTCCACCAACAGCGGCCGAGTGCCTTCCCAGACCACCATTACCGTGGTGCCCGATGCCGGCTCTTCAGCGCGATCAAGAAATATGGCCGAAGGGTTTTTGACCTCGCGCATTCCTCTATCAGTCATTGCAAAAACGCCGAGTTCGTTGACCGCGCCAAAACGGTTTTTACTGCTACGCAAAGTGCGAAAACGGGAGTCATGCTCCCCTTCCAACAAGATAGAGCAGTCAATCATGTGCTCCAGTACTTTGGGGCCTGCCAGATTGCCGTCTTTAGTCACGTGTCCTACCAAAATCAGGACCACCCCCGACTGCTTGGCATAACGTGTCAGTTGTGCGGCACAATCTCTCACTTGCGAGACGCTGCCTGGCGCTGAAGCAATGCCCTCCGAATGCATAACCTGTATGGAATCCACCACCATAACTCGGGGACGAGTTTCATCGGCGGCAGCCAGAATCGCGTCGACTTCGGTTTCGGCCATAAGCTGCAGTGCGTCAACCGCAAGCTCTAGGCGATCGGCGCGCATGGCCACTTGCTGCGGACTTTCTTCACCCGTGACATACAGCGCCGGGCCTCCCGCCGCAAGATGACACAGCGTTTGTAAGAGCAAGGTACTTTTTCCTGCACCCGGATGCCCGCCAATCAGAATGGCCGAACCCGGCACTAACCCGCCACCTAGCACCCGGTCGAGTTCGGTAAAACCGCTGCTAAAGCGCGGCACGGTCACCAGATCAATATCTTTAAGAACTCTGACTTCGGCTCGCGTCCCAGCATAACCGCGGCGGCCACCACGTTGACTACCTTTTCCTGTGCTCGCGGGACCCAAACGAATTTCTGTGATGGTATTCCACGCGGAACACTCGCTGCACTGCCCCTGCCATTTGCCGTAGTCTGCCCCGCAGTCGTTGCAAACAAAGGCAGTCTTTGATTTAGGCATAAACAATTCCCGCAAGAAGATTAGTGACAAGAAGGTGCACGAACAGGCCCCACAGCGGTATGCTAGCAAACCCTAGCCTCAGATCCCTAACTCGATGCCACCAGGTTCCCTCATTCCCGATCGCCAGCTGACATTTTCGCCAGACCTCGCTGCGACGATTGGCTTAGAAGAGGCTATTTTACTGCAGGGGTTGGGGGAGTTGCTTACAGGAAGGCAGCAGTCAAGCCAATGCGTCGCGCTCTCAGAGTTTGAGCGCAACTTTCCCTTTTGGGAAGCCGCTAAAATTCGTGAGCTTCTGGCTAGGCTTGAGGCTCTAGGTATTATTCTTGTTCGCGGTGAAAATCAAAATTCTGATGTGATGCGAATTTCGGCGGTGAGTGCTCAGTCATCGGTCGCAGTAGGCAAGACCGAGGCAGCACCTCCAGCCCGTCAACCCATTACCAAAACACCGGGCACGTCAGCTGCGAACTCTGCTGGCAAGCAGTCCCCAGGCAGCCATCTGAGCCCGCCCGCCGTACGCACCTGGCAGCCCTCGGAAGACTTGCTGGACCTGCTTCACCTGAGCCATGGGATCAATAGACAGTTTGCGCTGTCGCAGTTGCCGAATTTTGTTCCCGCGCCGACAGATCCGGCACCGGATAACCGCTTTAGGCAGCACGTACTCAGCGCTTGGAGACGCCATCAAAGCCAGCACCCGGCTTTTGAAATTGCGGCGGCTCCTGCCTTTGACCAACATTGGCGCCCCAGCGATGACGCCTTAGACATTATGACAGGCAACGGTGTCGACCTTGAATTTATTGACTCAATGCGCCCGGAGTTTATTTTGTACTGGCGTGAACGCGGTGGACCGCCCAAAGAGGTCAACAGCAAATTTATTGGCTGGGTGCGACAACGGTGGGTGCGCTTTCAGGCGGGCCTAGGCCACAGCCCTGAGCCCAGACCTATGACGGGGGATTGGCAGCCTAGCGAGCAAGTTTTTGAAGTCTTAGCACTGTCAAATATCGATCGTCTGTATGCCACAGAAAGGCTGGGAGAATTTCGAGTCTTTTGGTGCGATAGCGGCGATCTGCAAACCTCTTGGAACAGTAAATTCCTTCAGCACGTCAAGCACCAGTGGCGTTGGGAACAAGGACAAACCGGCAAAAAAGGGAATGACCATGGCGGACAGCAAGGACGTGGGCAGTCTGGCGGAGAACATCGTACACGGGACCGATCAATCGCTGACGACCTCAGCGATACCAGCTGGGCCAAATGAGGCGGCCTCAAGGGATGACCTTGCCGATACTATTAATCAGGTATTTGCCCTGTTCAGGCTGAATTACCACAACCAGTTTTATGCGGCCTATGCAGATACCACCCAGCTGAACCAAATTAAACGCCTGTGGCTAGAAGCGCTCTCGAGCTTTACCTCTGAATCTATTTTGACCGGAGCAAAACGCGCGATTGAGGACAGTGACTACTTGCCCACACTCAAGCGCATGCTCGACTGCTGCCAATTGGCACTTGAGCGCCTCGGTGTCCCTCCCTTGAGGGAAGCCTTTATTGAAGCTTGCGAGAAGCCATCACCTAAACTGACACAATCGTGGTCGCACCCGGTGGTGTACTTTGCGGGTCGCGACAGTGATTGGTTTTTTTTGAGCAACAATGCCGAGCGTATGACTCTGCCCGTCTTCAAAGGCCACTACGACCGCTGGGTTGCCCGATTAAGTCGCGGCGAAACCATAGAACTGCCTATACGCGCTGAATTGCCCGAACCAGAAACGGTTGCCATGTCTAAAGAAGAACAACAGCAGGCCCTAAACCAGCTTCGAGCGGCTCTAGACCTATAGCGCTTTGGTGTTGATAGGCTGGCTAGCCAACCTCTAGGATGAACTGCTCAGGCGTAGCCGCCATAATCGCCTCTAGCGAGATTATCGAAGCGGGTATATTCGCCCTGAAAGGCGAGACGACAGGTTCCAATAGGGCCGTTACGCTGCTTGCCAATGATAATCTCGGCAGTGCCCTGGTCCGGAGAGTCTTCGTGATAAACCTCATCGCGGTAAATAAACATGATGACGTCAGCATCTTGTTCAATCGCCCCCGATTCGCGGAGATCAGAGTTGACGGGGCGCTTATTCGGTCGTTGCTCTAGAGCTCGATTTAACTGCGAAAGCGCCACGACCGGGCACTTAAACTCTTTGGCAATGGCTTTTAAGCTGCGAGAAATTTCTGAAATTTCGGCGGTACGACCCTCGCTGGAGCCGGCAACACGCATGAGCTGCAGATAGTCCACCATAATCATGCCCAATGAACCTTGCTCTCGGGCAACCCGTCGCGCTCGAGACCGCACCTCGGTCGGTGTTAGGGCGGGCGTATCGTCGATAAAGACATTCGCTTCTTTCAATTTTGCCATGGCGGCAGAGAGTTTAGGCCAGTCGTCTTGCTCTAGTTTTCCGGTTCGAACGCGAGTCTGGTCGATCTTGCCCAGTGAAGACATCATGCGGATAACCAATTGCTCTGCTGGCATCTCCATTGAAAACACCAAAATAGGTTTCTCACTACCCGAGGCGGCATTTTCAACGAGGTTCATAGCAAAAGCGGTTTTACCCATTGAAGGACGGCCCGCCACAATCACCAGATCGGAATCTTGTAGCCCGGAAGTCATGCGATCGAGATCAATAAAGCCCGTAGTTAAGCCTAATATCTCGCCACCACTTTGAAAGAGTTCCTCAATACGCTCAAGGGCACCCTGCAAAAGAGGCTCCATCGCGCGGGCTCCTCCGGTTTTAGGCCCCTCCTCTGAAATTTGCATAATGCGCCGCTCAGCTTCATCAAGAAGTTCTTCAGCGGAGCGTCCCTCGGGATGAAAACCCGTACTAGCAATGTCCTGCGCTGCGCCAATTAATTTTCTAAGAACTGCGCGTTCGTGGACTGCCGTAGCGTAAGCGCGAATATTGGCCGCGGTGGGGGTGGTTTCTGCCAACTCAGCGAGGTAGGTATGGCCGCCAGCGGCGTCTAGCTCACCGGTAGCGAGCAATCTGTCGGCGACCGTTATAACGTCGACGGGCTGCCCCAGATCGACCAGTTTTGCGATCTGACGAAAAATAGCCCGGTGCTCGGGCCGGTAAAAGTCTTCGGCAACGACAATCTCGGCAATGGCATCCCAGCCTTCAGGAGATATTAGCAATCCACCAATAACCGACCGTTCAGCCTCAACCGACTGCGGTTGCATACGAATACGCTCGAGATCTAAGTCACTCGCTGACGATGGGAAAGAGGGTGATGAAGGTTGCGTCATTAACTGCTATCCGGTGTCCGGCAGTGCAGCATAACCCATGCTAGGGCGTACTGTGTACGCCCGATTGAGTCAGCACCTGTAGATTACGGCTTAGCTGCAAGCAGCGATGGTAGTGGAATCAGGCAGGAACGACTGACACCGCGATATTGGTTGCCACGTTTCCATGCAGTTGCAGCATCACTTCGTATTCGCCCAAATCCCGAATAACACCTTCTGGCAGGCGAACTTCCGATTTATCAATATCAACACCCGCCGCGGTGATAGCGTCAGCAATATCGCGGGTACCCACAGAGCCAAAGAGCTTACCCTCTTCTCCTGCGGTGGCTTCAATAGCAACAGCCGCTAACTCAACGATAGCCGCTGCACGCTTCTCTGCCGCCTCCAGTGAAGCCGCTGCCGCCGCCTCAAGATCGGCACGCCGCGCTTCAAACTTGGCTACGTTGTCACCGGTTGCAGGCACAGCTTTACCGTGAGGAATTAGAAAATTTCGACCGTAACCCGCTTTTACATCGACCTTATCGCCCAGGCTACCCAGGTTACCCACGTTCTCCAGCAAAATAACTTCCATCTTAAATTCCTCGCAGTCGGTTTAGCCGACACCGTTCCCACAAAATCCAGAAGCCTCAGGCTTCCCCATCCGTTGACGCCGAAGACCATCGGCGCCTGAAATCCAGTAGAGCATCGGCCATTACCAAGCCCAACAACAACCCTTTAACTGGGTCCAAAAGCAACCACATCACATAAAATAGGATGAGACTGCCATTACCCCGACGAGTGGCTGCAACCCAGGCATGTACCAAAGCGAAACCCGCAAACATCAACGGCACCGCCCAAACCATCGCCCACCCGCTAATCCAAGGCGCTTGCAACCACAATACGATCGCAAAACCACCCATGATTAAAGTCGCACCAACCGGCAAACGTAGCCGGTGGAACTCAACCCGGAATCCTCCGGGGTTGTACAACAACGCTTGCCAGTACCTAGCCAACAGCAAACTCAGAACCGCAGTTACTGCGTTACCGGCGGCCAAGATACCTGCAACCTGAACGGGCGTGGGGCGCTGTAACGTTATCGCCTCACCCTCTCCCGTCATATTGGCTTCGAGTTCTCCGATGAGTTCGGCAAACACTAAAACCAACTGATCCAAAAATTCGCCGCTAATCAGTAGCAGACCAGCGCCGCCGATTAACCCAAGTCCCACGCTGGCCAAAATCGCCAAGCCTAGACTTACCGTGACTCGCAGTGTGACCGCCAGCACAAACGTGCCAGCCAGCAACACCACGCTGCCAATATCGCCGCTCATCCAAGCCGCTAACAACGCCGGCAGCAGAGCCCAGAGCACCAACCAACTGCCGTCGATTACCCCTTTGCGCAATGTCACCAAAGCGATCGCGGCGGCACTAAGCCAGCCAAACAGCAGGCTTCCCGCGCCCACTACCGCAACCGCTAGCGCCTGCCAACGGCCACGCATAATAAATTCTGCGAGGCCGCGCATTACGTCACCGACTTACTGGTGAGAATCGGTGTAGGGCAGCAGCGCCAGAAATCGTGCACGCTTCACAGCCGTAGCCAGCTGACGCTGGTACTTGGCTTTGGTACCCGTGATTCGACTGGGTACGATCTTGCCAGTCTCGGTAATGTACTGCTTCAAAGTTTCGAGATCTTTGTAGTCGATCTCTTTAGTGCCTTCGGCAGTGAACTTACAAAATTTACGTCGACGGAAAAAACGAGACATGGCTCACTCCTCGCTGTTGTCTGAATCGGATGAATCTTCGACATCAGCCGAAGCGTCTTCGCTATCACTGTCAGCTTCTGGGGGCTTTGACTCTGCCGCCTGCCGCTCTTGATAACGAGATTTGCGCTCCCGATCCTCTTTCTCAGCCTTCATGATCAGCGACTCTTCAGCCACCAACTCATCGCGCCGGATAACAAGATTTCGGATAACAGCGTCGTTGTAACGGAAGGTCGTGCTTAACTCTTCCATGGCTTCGTTGGAAGCTTCAACGTTCATCAAGATGTAGTGCGCTTTGTGCACCTTATTGATGTGGTACGCCAGCTGACGCCGACCCCAGTCCTCGAGCCGGTGGACTGTGCCGCCATCTTTGGTAATAACGGCTGAATAACGCTCGATCATGCCCGGGACCTGTTCTGACTGGTCGGGATGAACCATGAACACAACTTCGTAGTGTCGCACTCGATCACTCCTTTCGGATTACGCCATCCGCATTTGCGGTATAGCAAGGAGATGGGGTGGTTACACCCCGTCTAATTTTCTGAGGCGCGGAGTTTACCCAGCACCATGGCACAATGCAATGCCACGCATTAGGGCCTGTTTCTCTGCCTCACAGCCTCAAACAGGCAGATACCGGTCGCAACAGACACATTGAGGCTGGAAACGGACCCCTGCATGGGCAAACTGACCAAGAAATCACAGTTCTCTTCGGTCAGGCGTCGCATTCCCGCGCCCTCTGCTCCCATAACAATAGCCAACGGCCCAGAAAAATCCTGCTCAAAAAGCGTACGCGGCGCCTTATCACTGGTACCAATCAGCCAAACACCCGCCTCTTTTAATTGGCCCAGAGTTCTGGAGAGATTTGTCACTCGTACAAACGGTACAGTATCTGCCGCACCACACGCGACTTTGCGCGCAACGGGTGAAAGGCTGGCCGCGCCATCTTGGGGAACGACCACCGCAGTGACTCCCGCCGCGTCGGCTGTGCGCAGACAGGCGCCAAGATTGTGTGGGTCGGTAACCCCATCCAAAATAAGTAGCAAGGGCGAGTCGTGACGTTGCAACAGCGCCAATAACCCGGCTTCGTCGACCGCATCGGTAACCGCGCCCGCATTCACTTGTACTGCAATTCCTTGATGACGACCGGTGGCAACATTATCCAGCGCTGCCCCGGTAACCCGCTCCACAGCCACACCCTGATCTGCCGCAAGCTGCAACAGGGACTGGGCGCGCTTATCGCGTCGGCTGGTTTCCAACCACAGTACCGTGATCGCCTTGGGCTCTCTGCGCAGCAGCGCCTCTACCGCATGAAACCCATAAACCCAATCACTCACCGTTTACTGCGCCCCGGCTTATTCCCATTGGAGCGGGGCTTACCGCCCTGCTTTTTCGGTGCGCCACCACCCGCTTTGGCTTTTGAATCTTTGGAATGAGCTTGGCCAGTCGATTTTTTACCCGCTTTACTTGGTGATTCACGCTGGTGTTGTTTTCCGGCGGCGCTTTTCTTCTTACCCGGTGAGCCGGTTCCTTTGCGCCCTCTAACCGGCCTTGCATTTGAAGCCCCCACCATTTCCAAGTCTATTTTCCGTTCATCCAGATCAACCCGAGCAACCGTGACCTCTACGGGGCCACCCAATTGAAAAGTTCGACGCGTTCGGTCACCCACTAAGCGCTGTTTAGGGGCGTCAAAATGGTAGTAATCGCCGGGTAAGGCACTGATATGAACCAGCCCTTCAATATACAGATCGCTCAATTCGACAAAAATTCCAAAGGCAGTTACTGCCGTAATGACCCCTGAAAATTGTTCGCCCACTCGATCTTTCAAGAACTCACACTTTAACCACGCATCAACTTCCCGAGTGGCATCGTCGGCGCGCCGCTCGGTTAACGAACAACGCTCTCCCAAGGCCGTCACCGCAACCAGCTCGTAGGGGTACTGTGCTGAATTGCCTGGTTTTTGTGCATCCTCAGAACGGCGCGTTTGCTTAGGAAACTTACCCCCTCGGACTAGACTGCGAATCGCTCTGTGCACCAATAAATCGGGATATCGACGAATGGGTGAAGTGAAATGCGCATAAGCGGGGTAATGCAATCCAAAGTGGCCCTTGTTCTCTGCTTGATAGACCGCCTGGCTCAGTGAGCGCAACAGCATCGTTTGAATGACCGATGCGTCGTCCCGGTCGACCGCAGTGGCCAGTAAGCGCTGGTAATCTTCGGGAGTGGGCTTCTCTCCACCACCCAGATCGAGCCCTAACTCCCCTAAAAACGCGCGGACATTAGCGAGCCTCTCGGTACTAGGCCCTTCGTGTACACGAAACAAAACGGGCAAGCTCGCCGCCTCCAAAAACTCAGCCGTTGCGACATTGGCTGCGAGCATGCACTCCTCAATTAGCTTATGGGCGTCATTACGATGTACAGGAACGATCGCCTCAATTTTACGCTCAGCGTTAAACTCGATACGCGTTTCAACCGTTTCAAAATCAATCGCGCCGCGCAGCTCTCGCGCACCTCGAAGGCACCCGTAAAGGGCATGTAAGTGCATGAGGTCGGGGTAACGCTCGGGCGCTACGGAGTCAGCGAATCCGTTTTCCAATACCTGCCCCACTTCGGTGTAGGTCAATCTGGCATGAGAATGAATCACCGCCTCATAAAAGGTACTGCCTACCACCTCGCCTTTTGCACTAATGGCCATTTCACAAACCATGGCCAGCCGATCCACCTTGGGTTTGAGCGAGCAAAGCCCGTTGGAGAGCACCTCTGGAAACATGGGAACCACACGCTCAGGAAAATACACCGAATTGCCGCGCTCAATAGCCTCGAGATCAAGGGCGGAATCCTTCGCCACGTAATGAGACACATCGGCAATCGCAACCCATAAGCGGAAGCCGCTGCCCTCTGGCTGGCAGTACACCGCATCGTCAAAATCTCTCGCGTCCTCGCCATCGATGGTGACAAAAGGTTTCGTGCGCAGATCTATACGACCTCGCTTGTCATTGGCCTCTGGCTCCTCACCCAAGGACGCCGCCTCGTCTAACACCGCATCGGGCCACTGCCAAGGAATCTGATGCGCGCGGATGGCGATATCAATTTCAAGCCCGGGGTCAAGATGGTCCCCCAAAATCTCTTCAACGGAACCTTTGGCGCCCAAAACCTGTGTGGGGTAGTCGGTAATGCGCACTGATACCATTTGACCAGGCACCGCACCTTGCTTTTTATCAGGTGGAATTAAAATATGCTGACTGACTCGGGTGTTATAGGGCATCAGAAAACCAATACCGCTCTCTTCCATATATCGACCCGGCAATACGGAAACCGCGCGCTCTAAAACCTCAACAACTTTCCCCTCGCGACGCCCCTTGGCATCAGCACCCACAGTCGCTACGAGCGTGCGATCGCCATCAAAGACCTTTTGCATTTCTCGACTACTGAGATACAGATCGTCGCCACCTTCAACAGGCGTGGCAAACCCATAGCCATCACGGTGCCCAATCACACGACAGGTCTGCAGCTCCAGGCGCTCTGTCAGGCCAATGCGCCCCCGTCGATCGAGATGCAGCTGTCCATCACGTCGCATCGCCATCACGCGGCGGCGCAGTGCTTCAAGATCTTGGTCACTCGATAATTTGAGTTTGCTGGCCAAACCCGACAACTGAAAGAGTTCTCCCGACTCATCCAATACCCTAAGGATGACCTCTCGACTGGCAATCGGGTTTTCGTAGCGACTTGCCTCTGTGGCCGCATTAGGGTCTTCAGGCTTTCGTGTTTTTTTGGAAGGGTTAGATTTCTTCAAGGTGAGTCAGGCTCTCCTGTTTGCTAATTAACCACCCTTTCTGGGATGGCGAGGACCCCATAAAATACACGGCCCATAAGTGGCCTTAGGTTACCAGCTCACTGGCCACAAATCGCCACACTATTGGCACAATTTGGGCACCCAAACACAGCGAGTCCGTGGGTCTTTCCCAAGCCCTACACCTCGGTTTGGACCGTGCGACGAGCAAATTATCAGGGCGTCGGGGCAGCTTTACCCTTTACCGGGAGCACGCTTGGGACGGCGTAAGGGGTATGACTCCGCTCATACCTCAACACTAGAACCCACCATCACATCAAACTACCGGGCCGCAGCGCCAAGCAAAGGTGCTAACCAGCGTATGCCAGTGCGTTAAAACTAAAATAACAAAAGCCTAAAATTCTGCGTTTTTCAGACCAATAACCCTGCAACAAAGCCGTCACTCCAGAACATTTGTCGCGATTGGATAAATAATTGCTGCCTAATTACGGCAAAAAGAAACGGCTTTGTAGCAGAATGGGCCCACACCGTTTCGACAACCGCCAAAAGGAAATTCCATGAAAAAATTGATTGCAGTCACCTTCACTGTACTGTCTCTTACCGCCATGCAAGCCATGGCTGGCAGCCCTGTACACATGTGGAAATGCCAGATTAACGACGACATGACTGAAGAAGCCTTAGTTGAGTACTCCCAAGATTGGCAAAAGGCCGCAGCAAAAGTTGATGGTGGCAAGAAGATGAAAAGCCAGATTTACTTTCCCGTTGCAGTAGGAGCAGACGGCACGGGTACTGACCTCATATTTATATCGTCTTGGCCCGACTTTGCTGCCTACGGTAAGTTCTGGGACGCTTACCCCGAATCTGATGCCGCAGGGATGGAAGGTAGCGCTATGAGCTGTCACGGTAGCTCACTTTGGGAAGCCATGAACTAAGCGACTTTCATACGCTGTTTTTAAAGCCGCCCACGGGCGGCTTTTTTGTGGTGAACTCTACAGCCGACTAGGTTCACAAAGTCAGTCAAGATTCGATCTGTAAAGGAGTAGCCGCATGTCGTTAGTTTGGAGTTGTAATGAGTGGGATCCACTGGAGGAAGTGATCATTGGCACCGCTGCCGGTGCGCGATTTCCCCATGCTGATGCCAGTACCCAACTGGCAGAATATCCCGGACGGCCTCTCGATACGATTCCACAAGGACCTTTCCCAGCACAAATCCTAGAGGAAGCCGAAGAAGATCTTGCGACTTTTGCGTCAGTCCTCGAACAGGCCAATGTCACCGTTCGCAGGCCAAGCCCCTGGAATCACGATAGTGTTTTTAGCACCGTACACTGGTCCACGCCCGGTTATTACAACTACTGCCCCCGTGACATTCTCCTCACCGTAGGCGATCAAATTCTGGAAACTCCCAACGTCATTCGAGGCCGGAGCCAGGAGACCTTTAGCTATCGAGAATTGCTCTTGGAGTATATGGCTTCGGGATCACGCTGGTTCAGTGCCCCAAGGCCCATGCTGAAAGATGAATTGTTTGCACCCGACGCTGAGAATCTCACGCCATTGGACCTTGAGCCTGCTTTTGACGCTGCTAATGTTTTGCGCTTTGGGCGAGACCTGCTGTATCTGGTAAGTGCTACAGGAAACGAGATGGGCGGACACTGGTTGCAATCCATTTTAGGGGATCAATACCGCGTACACTTTATGAAAGACGTTTATTTTGGCAGCCATATTGACTCCACACTCGTTGCTCTGCGACCGGGTTTGGTGCTGGCAAACCCAGAGCGGCTATCCGACGAAACACTCCCAGACTTTCTCAAAGAGTGGGAGGTGATTTATAGCCCTCCCATGGAAAATCAAGGGCGTCATAGTGCTGACTACCTGCATAAAGCCATTGGTAGTGAGTGGATCGACATGAATCTATTTAGTATTGATCCCGACACGGTGGTCGTCGACAGTGATCAGCACCAGTTAATTGCCCTACTTGAGAGCAAAGGCATGAACGTTGAGCCTGTGAAACTTCGTCACTCACGTATGCTAGGAGGTGGCTTTCACTGCGTCACCCTCGACGTACGACGCCGGGGCACCCTGGAGGGTTACTTTCAGGGATCACCCGGCTAGAGCGACTCTATTATTATGCTCACAACCGCCGCGACCCTACTGGGCACGCTGGGCCTGTCATCATTAGCATGGTGGCGGTACCGTCGAGTACTTGAGAGCGTAAAGTCCAGCCCCAGTACAGACCTGTACTGCCTTAAAGATGATCCTGCAGGCAACTTGTGGGTTCGAGCAGAACATCAACAGGGCGTGAAATGGTTACATGAAATTTTTGAGCGCAGTGCAGCACGTTACCCAAGCTTTACGGCCCTTCAGGTACCGGCGACTGGCGAGCAAATAACTTACCAAGCACTTAACCACAGAGCAGAGCAAATTGCGGCTGCCATCGCGCCCTACGTAACCGGGCCCGACCAGGTCGTTGCGGTATCGATGGAGCAAAACTGCGCCGATATTGTAGCCACACACTTGGGAATTCTTAAAGCTGGCGCTACCCAGCTGTTTTTAGATCCCGCCTCACCGTCCGCACTGCAGGAACAGATGATGCAAGATGCCGACCCAGTCCTCCTGGTCGGCAATAGCGATTACCTAAAGCAGGGTCAGCTTCCCAGTTTGAACATTAGTCTGCTGCTAAAAGATGCCGCAACTAAACGAACGAACCCTTCATGGCTTGATGATCCCGGTGAACGCTTGGCCGCGCTGTTTTACACCAGCGGGACAACCGGCCGGCCCAAAGGTGTGGAGTGCTATCACAAGGGCTACATTAATCTGGCCCGCAGTTACGCGTATTTTTTTGATTTTGCAGCGGGCGTTGACGCCACCTCTCTCACTTCTTCGCTGGGCTACGACGGGAGCATTTCTGAACTCTACAGTGCCTGGGTATCAGGGGCGGCCGTGGTACTGCTCACTAAAGACGAGGTGCGCTCGGGCCCCGACCTCGTCCCTATCTTGCGTGAACAGGAAGTCACCGCACTTTTTTGCCCTCCCGTATTGTTAGCGACGCTTAGCGATGCCCCCGAACATGAGCTGCCTTACCCAATCTGTCGCTATATTATTCCGGCAGGAGAAGCCTTTCCTGCCAACTTAGTGGAACCTTGGTCCCGAGCTCGACGCCAAATTATCAACACCTACGGGCCAACCGAAGCCAGTACCGATACCAGCCGTCAGCTGTTAACTCCGGGCAAGCCTGTCACCATAGGCTCGCCGTTTCCGGGGGTCGACTACATTATTGTGGAGCCCGGCACAGAGCAGGCCTTATCCTGGGGCGAAGCGGGAGAGCTTTGCATTGGCGGTTGCCACCTTGCCAAAGGCTATCGCAATCAACCGCAGGCCACAGCAGAACGCTTTATTGAGCACCCAAATTTTGGTCGCCTCTACCGTACTGGCGATCGCTGTCGTATAGCCCCCGACACGGGTCAAGTTGAATTTTTGGGACGACTCGATGCGCAATTTAAAGTTCGCGGACACCGTGTGGAGGCACAGGGCATAGAATCATTTCTTCAAGACTTTATTGAGGAAATTGACACGGCTGTCGTCGACTACCGCAATGATGAGCTCATTGCGTTCATCATTGCACCCGCACAACTGCCTTCCAACTCAAAAAGTCATTTACCCATGCCGGCACCGGAAAATTGGGTACGGTCGATACAGATAAAGCTAAGACAGCAATTCCCAGACCACGCCGTGCCCTCGCGATTTTTCTTGGTCTCTGAATTTGTGCTTAAGCCGCTGTCTGGAAAAATCGACCGTCAGCAGCTACCCGTCTTACCTCGCTATAAAGGACCCGTAAACACTGCGGGGACACCCCATCAAAATGATGCCGAGATTGAGAGCACCCAGAACGAAGGCGTGTTGAATATTTGCCGTGAAATACTAGGCTCCACACTGGGCTGGGACGATGATTTTGTCAGTTGGGGGGCGCACTCGATTGCCATGGCAAAGCTTACGCAGGCTTTACGGCAAGCGGGCTATCAAGTCTCTGTTCGCGATTTACTAACCGAATTTCGCTCAGCCAGGCTTGCAGCTCAGCTGCCTCACAGCCCAGTGATGGAGCCAGATGATACCCAAATAATAACTCCGAACTCTACCGCAGCAACGTTGACAGGTTCGACACGTGGAGCACTGCACCCTTGGCATTTCACACTGCTGCAAGCCGTCGGCATTGTATTGCTGCGCCTACCAACCGTGATGGGTTTGGTTGTTTTATTGGCCTGGGGCGACCCTCAGGTGACTTTCCTCAATGGGGATACCGCCAGCCTCATCGTCTACACCCTACTGGCCTTTATTTTTTACCTGGGCGTTCCTTTCCTGAATTTAGCTTGGGTCAAGGTCTTACGAGGACTGCTCAAGTCACCCATTGCTAGCGGAAAAAGTTACCCAAAATGGAGCCGTGCGCACCTACACGTTTGGTGGTTAGACAGCCAGCAGCGCTCGGTTTTGCAGCCCATGGGTCGATGGCTGCGAGCACCTGGGATCTATGCCTGGTTGTTACGAGCACTAGGGGCGAATATTGGCAAGCGAACCCATATTTCTCAAAGCGCTGAATTTCTGGGGCCCTTGAACATGCTTACGTTCAAAGACGATGTTGTTGTGCAAAGTGGCGCCCAAATAAGCAGCCAGCGCTGGCAAGGTGACCGACTGATCGTTGGTAAGGTAAGCGTGGGCAAAGGCACTAAAGTGGGGCAGCGTGCTTTACTGGGTCCCGGCGTGACCTTGGGTCAGTATTGTTGGCTGACGCCCCTCAGTGCAACTCGGCAAGAGGCGATAATCGGTGATTATCAAATGATCGACGGAGTCAATGTTGATCCCGTGGGCAGCTGCATGCGACTGAAACGACAGCACGACCTAATACCTACAGCCCAAAGCCGAACCGCTTCCGAGCTTCGTGGCATTACTGTGCAACTTGCCATTGAATGCCTGCTTTTTGTGCTCCCCGCTGCCCTGATTTTAAGCGGCATTTCAAACTGGCTGCTAGGGAGTTACGACACCGCAACTAACAACAATAGTGCCACGCTAGTGCAACTTCTCACCGATTTTTTCCTAAGCGCCGTACTTGCGGCCTGGTTAACACTGGTAGTGACATCAGTTCTGACTTGCCTGTTCTTGAGATTAACGGCCTATCGGCCAGGTATATTATCGGGGTCCAGCGTCGCCGCCGTGTTTCTGCGGTATCGACAAGAAAAAATGAATCAAATACAGCGGCTGTGGACATGGACGCTAACCGGTCAATATTTGCGACGTCTGGCCGGAGTGAACTACGGCAAAACAGGGGCCAGCGAGTGCGACGTCATGATCAATTTAGTACCCGAAATGCTCACCAGCCAGCCAAATATATTTATGGCCAACGGTTGCCGCACTGGCATGCTCGATGATGAGGGTGAATGGCTTCATCTACGCCCCCTGAATTTTGGCAACAATACCTTTTTGGGCAATAACAGCGTGTCTGAGGCGGGCGCCTTGCCTGACCAGCTCCTACTGGGTGTCAGTACCCCGGTAGGCGATCATCAATTTCGCCGTTCTCCAGCAGTACCACAACCTTCTATGGCAGTACTGGCAGGAAATCCAGTCATTGAATTTGCCCAGCCTGAAGGTCAGGCGAGGGGCACTGACGCTCCAACCTGGGCACTGTTCATGCTGCGTATTTTATTTGGCGATCTCATGGGCATTGCGCTGATTCCCGCGATGCCCATATTGGTTCTCGGGTTGATGCTACTGGTCGCAAGCACCTTCAATTTACCGTCTTTTTTTGAAACCCTGACTGCCGTTATGGGCACTACCGTATGCTTACAGATTATGGCTTTAACGACCAAACGGTGTCTTGTTCCCAAAGGCTGGGGAGAAAATCATCAAACGCCCTTTTGGTCGCTGCGACACTTTACCTACTTTCTGGCTCAGGACTGTTTTTTCAAATGGTCCGGACCCGCCCTTCGTCACCTAGGGGGCTCGGTATTGGCCAATCCTTTCCTGAGGGCCTTTGGCTGTCGCATTGGCAGTAACACGTTAATTCACGAGCCCCTGCAGGCCTTTGACTGGCATGCCGTCGATATTGGCGACAACTGTGTCATACAGGGCCAGCTGCAACTGCACAGCTTTGAGCATAGACTTCTGTCAGTAAAACAAACTGTCATCAAGTCAAGAAGCGCTATTAATTTTGGCGCCACGGTGATGGGAGGCGCCGTGCTAGAACCCGAAACCACCGTTGAGGGTCTGGGACTGGTAATGAAAGGTATGGCGTTGACCACCGGGGTTCATGCCGGTAGCCCAGTCAACTTGGAGCGCTCACTGTGAGCGAGTTCAACGGTGATCTCGCTACAGCTTTTAAGCAACTCGGCTATAGAGGCTCCCTGGAGGCCGGCCGCTTTACTGTCGACATTTGCCTATGGCGCTATGTTGATGATGTCTCCTTTCAGCGAGATTGTCAGGCCGCATTAACCACCCCAGAGCGTCAACGGGCGCAGGAACTCCATGCCCCCGGCGCGCGCAGCGCTTTTGTGCAGCGACGAGCTTATTTAGGATGGCTTCTTGGCACAGATTCTGGCGCCATGTTCGCGCCCACCAAGCCGACTTCAAACCAGGATCACCCAAAGAATGATCGTGCCATTAGCGTCAGCTCAACGAGAACGCACGCCATCTTTGCAGTCAGCCCCGGCATTAAAAAAATTGGCCTTGATGTGGAAATTGCCAACGAAAAGCACAATATTCTCGCCTTAGCGGACGCCCTTTTTTCTGCCGCAGAGACAACGGCGCTGAAGCAAGCAGACCCCGGAACCGCAACCGACCTGTTTTACCGAATATGGCGGCTCAAAGAGGCGGCACTAAAGTATCGAAATTGCGGTCTTGCCGAGGGGCTCAATGACACGCTCTTCATACCCGACCCCCAAGGTGGCCTATCTGTCTGTCAGAATCCCCAAGGCAGTCGAGGGGTCTCAACGGCATCGGCATTTTTTGAGGGCCGCTTTAAGGGCCTAGACCTTGCCCTGGCATTGCCCGCAATGCCGGGGGACGCAGGTCTGTGGCAAGTCGCCAAAGCCACTCCACAGGTCCAACCAAGAAGTAGTTAAACCAAACTTTTGCCAACAGCATTTGCACCACAAAAATGGCAACCGCTAGGCCGGTAACAGCCGCTGGCCCCAGCCAATAGGCCCAGCCCAAACCATAACCGTAAAAAAGGGTGGTGAAGATCAGCGTTTGACTAAGGTACGTTGTCAGACTCATTCGCCCAACCGTCTCGAGGGCGCGCACTAGCCACCATTCGCTACAGCGCGTTGCAAAACTATGCATCAAACAAAACCACGCAGCGGTCAGGAGCAAGGTGCCAAACAGAAAGACGAGATCTCCCATAAGCTGCGTCCCGCCACCAGAGGCGGTGTCACCGAAAACACGATAACCCAATGCCTGAGTCATCCATCCCTCGATCGCCATAGCACTCAGACCTAGCAAGAACATCCAACAGCCTGCCTTAAATACCCTCTCCGGCCTTTGAGTAAACCGCTGCAACCCACCCTCTCGAGCGAAGCAAAAGCCCAATAAAAACAGCGCAAATACCGCCCATCCAGAATCGGGCCATTGGTAGTCTTGCCAGGGAATTTCAGGCAGGTAGCTTGCGTGCTCAGCAATGATCTCATCGAGAGATCCTGTGCTATAAAGACCGTCCTCCCGATCTTCTTCCAACCACTGTCTGGCCTCGGCAACAGTGCTTGCCGAATCGCTAAAGCCACGCTCTGGCATCGAGTAATGAGCAAGCGGGAAAATCAGCAGCAGTGCGGTGGCAATCACGACCAAAACCCGAGTTGAGCATTTGTGCATTAGCAACAACAACACGCCAAACTCGGCATAGAGCATTAAGATGTCACCCTCAAACAGCAAAGCATGGCAGCAGCCAAAAAGCAGCAGGGCTCCATAGCGCCGCAGCAGGCGCCAGGGCTGCAGCGCTAACCGAGTCTGCAGCCAAAAAGAAATGCCAAAAAGCAGGCTGAAAAGGCCCCAAAATTTTGATTCAAAAAAGACGTGTTTTATCTGCCAAAAAGCGCGATTGAAGGGTTCGTCCCAAGCCATTGAGTCAGCACCAAAGCTATAGAGGTTAACCAACAGCACCCCAAAAAGCGCAAAGCCCCGCAGGGCATCAACTTCTCGATAGCGCAGAGGGGCGTTCAAAATAGAACGTCCCACTCCTTATCGACGAGGCGAATCGGCGTGCCTAAGCGAGCCTCAATTGCTCGATCGTAAACCACCTTTGCCACAGCGAGATCTTCAATAGCAAGACCAAAGGGGTTAAAGAAAATTCGCTCATCAGCGTGCTCGCGCCCCAACTTTTTACCCGTGATGATCTCGCCAAACTCGGCGTGAATAGACTCCCGATCAACCAAACCGGCACGATGCATTCGCGCCAAAACACGATCCGAATGTACACATTGCTCCCAATCGTCGACGACTATTTTGTCCGCCAGCGAGACCGTATCGAACACGGGATCCATGAGGGAAACATTGAGAAATAGTGCGCCTAATTTAAAGCAGGCAGGGGTAGCCCAAGGGTCATAGGCCGTTGTAGCCGTTAGGGCGATGTCGGCGGGCGTAAGCGCCGCTTCAAAACTTGATACGGCGGTCGCCGCAAAGCCCAGATTCTGCAAATGTTCGCAACAGGCCTCGGCGCGTGCTTTTGACAGGTCGTAGACACGGATGTCGCGCAAATCAGGAAACCACTGGCCTATGGCCCAAACCGATAGCGCCCCTATTCTCCCTGCACCTACCAAGCCCAAGACTGTGGAATCCGATCTAGCCAGGTAGCGGGCGGCCAGCGCCTGCACTACAGCGGTTCGCATCGCGCTGATCAGGCCGCCCTCCATAATCGCCAAAGGCAGGCGCGTATCCGGGTCGTTTAACACAATCACCGCATTGGCTCTGGGCAGGCCTCGTGCAGGATTTTGATGGGCGCTTGCTATCCACTTTAGCCCTTCAATATCAAAACTTCCGCCGAGATGACCCGCAAGGCCAATAATACGATCGGCCACATGAGGACATTCCGGGCGTTTTAAAAAGCTACTGGGGGGTGCAGTAAACTGACCCGCCTCGTGAGCAACAAAGCAGTCTTCTAGAGCCTTACCCACAACCTCAATATCGGCCGCACCACATTCCTGTAAGTCAGCCTGAGTAAGAAGGAGTGTTTCTTCATTCATTAAGACTCGTCTTCCACATTGAAAATCTCAGGAACGTTAATACCCCGTGCGGCAAGCCAATCAGGGTCGAACTGTGTTTCAGTGTATCGACTACCGTGATCAGGTAACAAGGCGACCAGATTGTCGTCTGGGCCGTAATGTGCCGCCGCGATATCGCGCATGACCTGCACAGCCGCACCGCCCGACCCTCCGACCAAGATACCCTCACACCGCGCCAATTCGATAGCCGTGCGAATGCTGTCTTCGGCATTGACGTAAACAACATGATCAATAAACGCGTGAAAGTCAGCTGGCCCGTAATTGGCCGGCGCAATACTGGTACCCATGCCATTGAGATGTCTTGGTCCGGCACCACCATTACCCGGAAGTGCCAGCGAGCCCGCCTCGTCGACCAGCCAAATGTCAGTTTGGGGAGAGTGCTCTTTAAAGTAGCGCGCAATGCCCATCGAACTGCCACCGGTACCAGCCACCATAACAATGGCGCGCACTTGCCCGTCCAGCGCATGATAAATTTCGGGACCCGTCGACGTGCTATGGGACATTACTGCCGCGGGACTGTCGTATTGATCGAGGTAAACCGCATCGGGATATTCTGCAAGAACCGAATCGAGTTTGTTCAACCGTGTCAGATGATAGCCCCCGGTTTCATCACGCTGGTAGACTTTAATGACTTCAGCACCCAAAACATGCAAACAATTTTCGGTCGCAGGGTTAATTTTGGCATCAACCAAACACATGAGGTGATAGCCCTTTACGGCACAGACCATTGCCATACCAACCCCCATGTTGCCAGAGGTGCATACGACAATTCGGGCGCCCGGCGATAAATTGTGCTCGCGCTCTGCCCACTCGATCATACCTTTTGCGGCACGATCCTTCATGCTACCGCCCGGGTTCGTACACTCTAGCTTGGCGTACAAATGCGGCAAAGTGTTGCTGCCAAATGCTGCTAGCGACACCATAGGGGTATCGCCGATAGCATCAAGCACGGTCGAACAGATGCCATTCATAATGGAGGCGGCCTATCTATTTACACGAATGCCACATTAAAACGGGAGCCTGCACTTCGCACGTTCAAATAGGGGCGGAATGCGCAGAGAGGGCGCCCATCGGCTATGGGTCGAATAACTGCCTAGATTGACAACCGCAGCGACCCAGCTTAGTCTCCTCGCCCTCGGAATTCCGAGTTCCCCCTGTGCCCAGGTGGTGAAATTGGTAGACACGCTAGCTTCAGGTGCTAGTGCTCGCAAGGGCGTGGAGGTTCAAGTCCTCTTCTGGGCACCACATTTAGATCGCCTTGTGCTTCAAGCACCTGCCCATACG
>ERZ887851.234-NODE-234-length-57361-cov-16.164887_pt1 | contig 57361 bp, 46 predicted proteins | sample MGYA00521100_ERZ887851 | MGnify/ENA primary metagenome ERZ887851 (study PRJEB32303, sample SAMEA104408602) | aquatic metagenome | biome: Brackish water; feature: Pelagic; material: water | place: Baltic Sea | collected 2014-06-06T16:11:00 | depth 11,444 m ... | reverse complement strand
CCTTTTGATAGTCAACAGGCATACGATTTAAATAGTGAGGTTTTCAAAACTCTAAAAGAGTACTCCTATAAAGCCTCTGAACACTTGGCAGAAAAGTTTGGAGAACCAGAACTGCTTAAGGGATATGGCAGAAGGAATGCAACTTTAAACGCTATAGCACCAACTACATCATCTGCTTTTATATTAGGGCAAGTATCTCAAGGGATAGAACCAATATGGTCTAATATTTATGTTAAAGATATTGCGAAAATAAAAACAACAATTAAAAATCCTTTTTTGATAAAGCTTTTGAAAGAAAAAGGAATGGATACACCAGAAGTATGGAGAGATATAAGAGACAGAGATGGCTCTGTTCAACATCTTGATTTCTTATCTGAAAACGAAAAAGAGATATTTAAAACTTACTCTGAGATTGACCAATTAGTGATCATTTATCAGGCAGCAAATAGACAAAATCATTTAGATCAAGGTCAATCGCTTAATATCATTGTACACCCTGACACACCTACCAAGGAGATTAATAAGATTCATATTACTGCATGGAAATTAGGATTGAAATCGTTGTACTATCAACACAGTATGAATGCAGCACAAAAATTCAAACAAAAGAAAGAGTGCGCTAGTTGCGAGGGTTAATTCAAAATCAAATTATTAATATAAAAAAAAGCGGTTCTTATTGAACCGCTTTTTTTATATCAAGTAATCATTAATTGCTATTCATTAGCTGATGGTGGTTCAATATTTGAATCATATTGCTCATCATACAACTCTAGCATCGCCATATTTGCCTTTATAAGATCTTTAGTTTCTGTTAAAAGACTAAAGTAGAGTGTTGTATTTTTAGGACTTGATTCTTCAGATTTAGTTCTTGAAATTTGATTATCAATTTTCTCTCTTATTGACTCTAGTAATTGTTGTTTGGAGTCTAAAATATTAGAGATCTCTTTGAAATTATTTTTTGAAAAAGCGAATTTAGTTCTCTCAAATAAAGTTTCAAGCTGAAGACTAATCTCTTTTAATTCTCTTATTTGATTAAAAGTTAAAGCTTTGTGATTATTATTAATATGCTTGAAAGTTACTTTTGAAATATACTCTAAAGACTGAGCAATATCTTGTAACAAACTAAGAACATTTATATAAAAATTACTCGCACCTTTAATAGTAGATTCGTCCAAGTTTTTAATAAAATAAAATAGATCATTTCTTAAATCTTCAATTTCTTCAGAAAGAGACTTTACATCTTTTTTATTCTTTTTTAAAATTGACAAGTCTTGTGTTGCCAATCCGTTTATTGATGAAGCAAATATTTTTTTAAATTTCTTAGCCGCTTTGGAAACGTTACTTGAGCTTTCAATTATAACACCTTGTATAGAACTGCTTTCAGCAGAACTTAAGGCATCTTCATTTTTAAGTTGAGAAGTTTCTTTTCTGTGTGCAATATAGTTTCTTGCCAAAATTAACAATGCTAGAAATAATAAGATTGCAATAGCAGTTGGACCTCCAAGATTAATTAAAAATGCAATCGCACCACAACCTACAAAGGCTATAAATGCAGTAAAGAACCATCCTCCAATTACATTTAAAACTCCAGCGACTCTATATACGGCGCTTTCACTCCCCCAGGCTCTATCAGCAAGTGAAGTTCCCATAGCAACCATAAAAGTAACATAGGTAGTAGATAAAGGTAGTTTGAATGATGTTGCAATAGAAATTAAAATTGCAGCAACCATCATGTTTACAGCAGCTCTTATCATATCAAATGCAGGAAGTTCAATAGATTTATTTGATGATAATTCAATAGCAGGTTTCTCAAATTGTGTATTAATATGTTTTTGAATATTTTTTGGAACAACCATTGAAAAAACATTTGAAACATTAACTGAAAACCTTACTAGTCCTCTAGATAGAAAATTAGGATTAAATCTTTCTTTGGTGTCTTGTTGTCTTGCCAAGTCAATTTCAGTTTTTGTAACCTTTTTGGCTTTAGAAGAAAACCAAAGAGTAACTACCATAACCATACCAGCTACAAATAGTAATATTGTAGGTGTAGGAACCTTTTTAGATAGAAAAGCCATAGAAAATTCTGTAGCTTCAATTCCAGAAACACTCCATGCTTCATAAGATTGCCATGCTGCAATAGGAACTCCAATAAAGTTTACTAAGTCGTTACCAGCGAATGCTAAAGCAAGCGAAAAAGTACCTACTCCAATTATTATTTTGTAAATATTAATTTTAAAAATAAAGATTAGAAAATAAGAAACTGCAGACAAAATAATAAACAAACTAAATGCAATCAAGAAAACCTGACTTTCCATGAAACTAGCAATAGTAGATCCGTTTAATAATTCAAAACTTTGCTTAGCATATGCTGTTCCTTTTATTCCTTTCATTAAAATAAAGTACGCTATAGAAGTAAGTGCAACCCCTCCGAATAATGCTCCTACCCATTTAGCTTTTTGTTCATAATTATAAGAAAGCAGTAATCTAGAAACATATTGAACAACCGCCCCTGTTGAAAAAGCTACAAAAACCGACAGTAAAATTCCTAAAATAATTTGAGTCGCCTTAGCTACATTAATATATTCAGGGAGCATACTTGAGTCGCCACCAGCTGCATAAATTTTAATTAATGATACAGCTACAGCAGCGCCTAAAAGTTCAAAAACTATAGATACAGTTGTTGATGTCGGCATTCCTAATGTATTGAAAAAATCAAGTAAAAGAATATCGGTTATCATAACTGCCATAAAAATGATCATGATTTCGGAAAAGAAAAACATATCTGGGTTGAAAATTCCTTTTCTAGCGACTTCCATCATTCCACTAGAAAAAACAGATCCAACTGCAACACCTAAGCTTGCAAGTATCATAATGTTTCTAACTGAAATAGCTTTAGACCCCAATGCTGAATTTAAAAAGTTTACAGCATCATTACTAACCCCAACAACTAAATCTCCAATAGCAAGAAGACCCAAGGCGATTATCATGATTAAATATATATCCATATCGTTACTAAATTGATTAGTAAAGAAAGTTAAATCTATAAGATTTGATGTAAAATTAATGTTAAGAAAGTTCATATGTTATATTTTAAACTCTGCATTTAAAGACAGAATAGATTTATTGTTAATTATTGAATTATTATAATTAAATAGTTTGTAATTTAAATTAAATTTCACGCCTTTTGTTGCTTGGTATTGTGTTCCAAACATTACTAAGCTTCCGTCATTATTGTAATTCCATGCTCTAGATTCTCCTGTAAGAATATTTGAATTAATTTGATCATATCTAGCAAATAATTCATAATTATTAGATAATTTTTTTGATCCAAAAACAGAGAAACCATCTCTGTTATGATCATCCTCAGCATTTTTATATGTTCTAGCATTTTCAATTTTACCATATTCAACTCCAACTCTAAAACCAGCACTATTGTATCCCAAAAAAATAGAATTATTTTTTATTGACTTTGTGTTTTTCGAACGTTGAGAATCCATATATATTTTTCCAGAAAGTTTCTTTGAGAAATTATATATAAAACTTGTTCCCATTTTTTGGTGTCCATTATCATCTTGAAGAGATTTATAACCCTCGCCGTTTAATATAAATAAGTTTATTTTAAATTTTGGATTAATAGTAAACTCCGAATTAAACCCAAGATCTGCACTTGCACCAAATTTATATTCGTTAAGAAAGCCTTTTTGTGCGTAGCGATAGCCCCACAATCCTTCTTGGTCATTAAACTGTTTGTTTCCAATTAAACCCATACTAAGTTTTATTTTGGGATTTAATTTCCAGTCTAATTGAGCAATTTTGACATAGGCTGTATATGCACTTCCACCTGAGTTAGACCCAATATCGTATGTAACTTTAGCTGAAATATTATCATTAAAATTATATTTATATCCTAGGTAAACTCTTTTAAGTTCAAAAGCACTTTTCTTTGTTACTTCTTTAGTAAAATCATTATGGTAATTCCAGAAAATTTTAAAATTTGGTTTACCAAAACTTGAATCTTGAGAATAGCTTTTAATTGTAATTAAAATTAGTATTAGCAGAATTGTCTTTTTCATTACTTTAAATTATTTAACAAATTTAAACACCTAAATAATTTCTAATGTTAAGAAATTGTTATGTTATTAAATTGTTATCTAAACGTTAACAATTAAGTTTAAGCTCATTTTATAATTTTATACTGTATCCAACTGAAAATGCTTTTCCCTGCTCTCTAAAAGAAAAGATTTTATTACTAGCTTTAAATGACTCATAATAACTTTCTTTTTTACTTTCTAGAATGTTTTCCACTTTTAAATTTACAGTTTTGTTCTGATTTTTACCAAATGATTTCGATAAGTTTAAGTTTAAACTTTTAAAGGATTGAGTGTAAACATCTGGTGAAAACCCTGTTCCAACAACCTCAAGTGTTTTGCCTTGCATATTAAAAAACAATCCCGCTCTTAACCCATTTTCATTCTTATAGTCCAAACTTGAATTTATTAAAAAAGGAGATTGTCCTTGTAAGTTTCTATAAGTACCCAACGTTTCACCATCTCTGAGACCTTTAGTCCTTAAGCTGAGTTCGCTTGCTCCATATTGTTGTCTAGATTTGATTATTGATGCATTGAGGTTAATTCCCAAAGATTGGCTAAATTGTCTTCTTAACTCAAGTTCTAAACCATATACTTTTGCATTTCCTAAGTTTTTTGGCTGGAAGTTTTCTGTTGAAGCTTCATAATATGTTAACTCTATGGGATCTTTGAACGATTTATAGAAACCACTAATAGCAAATAATTCATTGTCCTCACCAAATAGTTCATACCTAAGATCTAAATTGTCTATATAACTCGGTTTTAGATTTATATTTCCATTAAAAGTCATATTAGATAAAGGATCATAGATTTCTGCAATTGAGACTTCTTTAAATGATGGTCTTGCAGTAGTTTTTGAATATGCCAATCGTAAATTGGAATTTTCTTTTAAAGAATAAATAAAATTCGTTGAAGGGAAAATATCTAGTTTGTCAATTACTTTTTCATCATCGTACTTAACTGTTCCCCCACTATTTTCACCTGTATATTTTTGTACAAAATTTTCAGCTCTTAAACCTATAACAGATTTAATTTTATCGTTTATTTTGAATTCAATTGAGGAATAAGTTGAAATATTCATTTGATTAGCATCGTAATTTTTCCCTCTTTCAACCCCTCCATTTGTATATAAAGCAATATGATTACCAATTGTATTTGTTGGAGTCCAAGTATTTTCAGCTTTAAATAAATTGTCTGGGTTTCCATTATCAATTACACCAAGATTAGTAGGTACATTTACTCTAAAGCTGTAGATATCATATTCTCTTTCTTTATAAGAGTTTAGCGCTCCAAACTTTAATTTTGCATCTCTATTAAATAATTTTAGCTTTTTTTGTAAATCTACTTTACTAACAATATTTGTTTCATCTAAATTCCTCCATATTCTACTTGGCTTTCCATTAAGAGGGATTAGATATTTTCCTTCATCGTTTATTTCAAAAGATGTTGTTCTTATGTCCTTATCTTTAATTGAAGATATGGAGGGAGAAATTTTCCAATTTAATTTCCATTCACTTTCATTATTGAATGTATGAGTTCCTGATAGTAAGATATTTGTAATAGATCTTTGAGTGTATTCAACGTTATGTTTTAGAAGATCTTTAGAATCATTTAAACTAACCGTTTGATCAAAAATTCCAGCGCTAGATTCTCCATTTTGAATATGTAAAATATTCACTTTGTATTTTGATAAATTTGTTTTGTAGGAAATTCCTGTCAGAGCACTTAGAATCACTGAGTTTTCACCAAGCGGTCCATTTTGAATTCTATTTTCAAACAAATTGTAAACACCTTTGTCTGAATCTCTGTAGTATGTGTTGTTTTGAGATTTTTCATAAAAGTCAGTTGTATTTTTATAGCTTAATGCACCAAAGTATCCTATTCTATTTTCATTTTTTAATAAAAATTGATTTCCCCCAGAAACACTAAAACTATAATCTCCAAGACTAGTTTTCTTGAGTGCAGCCATATTAGGATTAAATTTTCTAGTGACTAGCGTAATTTTTGGGCTATTAATTCCTTCTAGTACAGTATAACCTTGGTTTGGATCAACCGGAATAGATCTTAATCCATCATCAAATCCTAAAAAGTCAGTGCTACTAGATTTTGAAGTTAAATATCTGTCGTTGTAATGCATTTTTGGGTTGTAAGCTGAACTAAATGAGACTGAGAATTGTTTTGAGTTAGGAAATTCTTTTGTAATAATATCTACTATTCCCCCTGTAAAATCAGCTGGCATTTCAGCAGCAGCAGACTTTACAACAATTACATTATCTAAAATACTTGTAGGAAAAATATCCATTTGAATTGTATTTCTGTCAGGATCTAAACCTGGAATATCTACTCCATTTAAAATTGATTTAGTGTACCTATCGCCTAAACCACGTACATATACATATTTCCCACCTTGTACAGAAACTCCAGGGACTGATTTGACTGCAGACGCAATGTTAGATGCGCCTGAAGACTTTATTCTTTGAGAAGAAAGTCCATCGACTAGACTAATTGATTTTTTTTGAAATTCAAGAACTGACCTTTCAGTATTGGTGCTTGCGCTCACACTTACAACTACTTCGTTTAAACCTTGAGCTAGTGTATTCATAGTAACATTTACTATAGCCGCTTCGTTATTATTTACATTAACATCCTTTATTTCAACCGTTTCATATCCAATAAATGAAAAAACAATTGTATATATCCCTTCAACTAATTCTAACTCATAATTACCATCAAAATCTGATGTTGTACCCGTGCCAGTTCCCTTTACCACAATATTTGCAAATGGAACAGGATCTTGAAAATCGTTATCAATTAAAGCTCCTCTAATTAGTCCAGTTTGAGCTTGTGAATAAAAAGAAAGAAGTCCAATTGTTAGTAGAGTAAATATGTATTTTTTCATTGATTAATTATTATTATTTTGCAAATATCTGTTTACCTAATTGATCTAATGTTAAGTGAAGGTTAAATAAAAAAGGCTTGATTTATTTCAACCAAGCCTTTTAAAATAAACAAAAATCAATTAGATTATTCTCTAATAGCTTCTTTATAATTTGCAAAAGTCCATGCAAAAGCAGTTCTGTCAGCACCAACTGAACTAGTTTCTTTTGTCACCCCTTTTCCAAATGTTTCTCCATCTAAGTTTTTAGCATCTTCAAACATTGCATTTGGAGTATCTGATTTATCATTAAATAAATTTCCTCCAGTTAGGCTTGATCCATCAGGAATTACTATTTCAATATTTGAAAAAGTTAATGTTCCCGCTTCAAAAGATGTACTGTCAGCATCTGCATCTAACTCAAAATCTTTTCCTACTTGAAATCCGTAAGCATATAAATTAGTAATAGAACCTAAAGCTCCTTTTCTAAAATCTGCATATTCTCCATTAGCTGCAGAACTATCTCCAATTAAAGTAATGTTTTCCAGTTTAAAACTACCTTCCATAGATCCTTCTGGGCCATCAATTTCAAGTCCATGATCTGACGTGGAATTTGCAATTACAATAGCATTACTAATTGTTCCTGAGTAAGATTGATCAATATCCAAACCGTCGTCACCTTGCCCCCAAACCAACAGGTTAGAAGCATTTACAGTTCCACCAAAAAATTCGATACCATCGTCTTGATTCCCTATAACTTCAACGTTAGATATAGTAGTTCCAGTACCAACTCCGCCTAAAGTAAGACCATTAATTTCATTGTCTTCTCCAATTGATGTTCCGCCATGTCTGATTGAAACATGATTTATTATTCCTGAATTATCTGCTGGATCACTTCCGCCATATAATCCATTAGTCTCCTCAGCAGGAATTCCCTCAATTTGATACTCACTTACATCACCTTTAAAAGATCCCGGTGCTTTACCTAAAACAAGTAACCCTCCCCACAATCCAACATTAGAGGCATCTAGATTTGTGCCATTTTTTTGGCCAATAGCAATATCATCTGCAACAGATGTCATAATAATAGGTTTGTCTGCTGTTCCTTGGGCATCTATTTTACCACCTCTAGCAATACAAATAAAAGAAGAATCAGTTCCCGTACCACCTTCTGCTTTGATAATAGTACCAGCAGGTATAGTTAATGTAGCTCCATCAGCAATAAACAGCCTTCCTTTTAATGTCCAAATCTTATCAGCAGTCAAAGTTTTGTCTTTAGTGTATGTACCACCTAAAGTAAAACTTCCGTTAACATTTATAGTAGCAGTAGCGGTATTACTATCAGCAACTCCATCATTAGCCTTGTAAGTGAAGGTATCCGTACCATCTGCATTTTCGTTAGGCGTATAGGTTGCCATTTTACCAGAAATTGTAACAATACCAATGGTTGGTTGAGTTACAATTGAAAATGTAAGAGGGTCATAATCATCATCCGTAGCAACTAATTCAATCTCTACTGCTGCACCTGCTTCAGACGTAGCAGACATATCAATAGCAACTGGAAAAGAATTGATGCCTTCCACATTATCATCGTCGCTTGAGCAAGAAACAACAAAAAGAGTAAGCATGATTAAAGTAAAAGATTTAAATTTTAATAGTTTTTTCATTATTTATTTTTTAATTATTTATTTTACAAATAACATTAAGCTAGTTAACCCAAACGTTAATTATACATTATATATAAGTGATCAAAACATTAAATTAATGTTAAGAACTATTTATGTTATTATTTTAAAGGATTCATTAAATTGCATCTATGAATTGGGAACAGCTACTTTCACTTAAAAGACAAGGTGATACTTTAAAAAGATTAAGACTAGAACAAGACGAAACTCGAATCGGTTTTGAAGTGGATTATGATAGAATAATTTTTTCATCTTCTTTTAGATCGTTACAAGATAAGACTCAAGTAATTCCTTTTTCTAAAACAAGTTTTGTCCATACTAGACTTACTCACAGTTTAGAAGTTTCAGTTGTAGGAAGAAGTTTAGGAAGAGTTGTAGGCAAGAAATTAATTGAAAAATATCCATATTTAAAACAAACTTATGGCTTTCAAAGTAATGACTTTGGAGCTATTGTTGCCGCGGCTAGTTTAGCTCATGACATAGGAAATCCTCCCTTTGGACATAGTGGAGAAATGGCAATAGGTGATTTTTTCAAAAATGGAGATGGTATTAATTTTAAAGAAAGCCTTACTGAACAACAATACACTGATTTATGTGAATTTGAAGGAAACGCTAATGGATTTAAAATAATTTCAGAAAACAAAGCAGGGATTAAAGGAGGGCTTAGATTAAGTTATTCTACCCTTGGTGCTTTTACAAAGTATCCAAGACCTTCAATTATATCCAAAAAATCTTCTCATGTAAAAGATAAAAAATTTGGTTTTTTTAATTCTCAAAACTCTTTTTTTGATGAAGTTGCAACAGAGCTAGGGATGGTAGATTCTAATGGTGAATACATGCGACACCCTTTGGCTTTTTTAGTAGAGGCAGCAGATGATATTTGTTATACTTTAATTGATTTTGAAGACGGAATTAATTTAGGATGGATTTCAGAAGAGTACGCTTTAGAGTTTCTAATTCGTTTAGTTAAAGATAGTATTGATACTAAAAAATATAATTCTTTAAAACACAAAACAGATAGAGTTGCTTATTTAAGAGCTCTTTCAGTAAATACTCTTATTAATGATACTGTAAAAATATTTTTAAAAAACGAAGAAAAAATTCTAAATGGAGAATTCTCAAGTACTTTGCTTTCGGAAAGTATTTTTAAGGCTCAAATGAAAGATATAATTGATATTAGTGTCAAAAAAGTATACCAGTCTAAAGAAGTTATTGAAAAAGAATTAAAGGGCTATCAAGTCATTCATAAGCTTTTAAGTGTTTTTATAAAAGCAACTGTAAACAATCAGTCAGACAAGACCACTGCTCTAGATGATTTGGTCCTTGCTTCTTTGCCTGAAACATATATTCATAAGGATGGAAATTTATACAATCAACTTTTAGATGTTAGCTGTTTTGTTGCAAGTCTAACAGATGGAAATGCTTTAGAATGGTATAATAAAATCAGTTAAAAATGATAAATCTTTTCGATGATAATTATTTTATGCGAAGAGCATTAGATGAGGCAAAAATTGCTCTTCAAAAAGATGAAGTCCCTGTTGGAGCTGTAATTGTAAGTAACAATCAAATTATAGCAAGATCACATAACCTGACGGAAACCTTAACTGATGTTACCGCACATGCTGAAATGCAATCTATAACATCAGCTGCAAATCATATTGGAGGAAAATATTTAAAAAACTGCACACTTTACGTTACACTTGAACCATGTCAAATGTGTGCTGGGGCTTTATATTGGTCACAAATATCTAAAATTGTAATTGGGGCTAGTGATGCGCACAGAGGATTTAGAGTTATGAAAACTAAACTTCATCCTAAAACAAAAATTATTGATGGAATAATGGCAAAAGAATCTAAAGAATTAATAGATGACTTTTTTAAACAAAAAAGAGAGGGGAAATAAAAAACCCTCATAAAAATGAGGGTTTAATTTGTTCTTAAAATAAAATATTATTAGTCAATTAGACTTACGCTCCCGGCAACTTTTCCTTTTCTACCATCCTCTTCAGAATATTCTACTTTGTCTCCTTCATTTAGGTCTAAACCATCTAAAGAAGTTACATGAACGAAGATATCTTCGCTCGTTTCGTCGTTTGTAATAAACCCAAAACCTTTGGATCCATTAAAAAATTTTACTGTACCTGTCATTAATTATTAATTATTTATAAGATGCAAATGTAGGGATTTATAATTAATTGTTAAAACTTAATATAAAAAACAAATTTTATTTATTTGATTTTGAGGATTTTGCCTTCATTTTTTTAAGATTTTCATCACTAAAAGTATAGTCACTTAGTTTTTTGTCTTTCCAACGGTCATAAATAAAAAGAGGCATAAATACGAAAACCATAAAAGTTACACTTGTCCCAATTATTTTATTTCCTAAGATTTCATCTCCAGATTTCAAGTAAAAACCTATAGATATTCCTAAAATTGACAAGAAAAAGAAAATGGAAATGATGTTTTTCATTTAAATTTAAACTTTATTCAATGCTATTAAGTCTTAATGATAATTCGTTTAATTGGGTCTCATTCAGTTTTGATGGAGCATCTATCATTACGTCTTTTCCGCTATTGTTTTTTGGAAAAGCTATATAATCTTTTATACTTTCCTCTCCGTGAAGAATAGCAACTAGTCTATCAAGTCCTAATGCAATTCCTCCATGCGGAGGTGCACCGTATTCAAAAGCATTCATTAAAAATCCAAATTGCTCTTTTGCTTCTATTTCTGAAAAACCTAGGTGTTTAAACATTAATGCTTGGATTTCTTTGTCATGAATCCTTATTGATCCTCCTCCAATTTCATTTCCATTTAAAACTAAATCATATGCATTTGCTTTAACTTGTCCTGGACTTGATTCTAAAAGCTCTATTTCATCTAACTTAGGAGATGTAAAAGGATGATGCATAGCATGATATTTTTGAGACTCATCATCCCATTCAAGCAGTGGAAAATCTGTTATCCATAGAGGAGCAAACTCATTAGGGTTTCTTAAATTCAAATTTTGAGCAAGCTCTAGTCTAAGTGCGCTTAGTTGCGCCCTTACTTTTGTTACTTCACCTGATAAAACAATTATAAGGTCACCTTTACTGGCATTTGTTTTTTTAGCCCAGTTACTTAAATCTTCTTGATCATAAAACTTGTCAACTGAGGACTTGTAACTCCCATCTTCATTGCATCTTACATAAACTAATCCTTTAGCTCCGATTTGAGGTCTTTTTACCCAGTTGGTATAGTTGTCAATTTCTTTTCTTGTAAAATCATTTCCTTTAGGAACAGAAATCCCTACAACCATTTCGGCAGAATTAAAAACATTAAATTCTTTATTTTGAGAAACTTCATTTAAATAGCCAAACTCCATTCCAAAGCGTATATCAGGCTTGTCACATCCATATTTAGACATCGCCTGTTCATAGGTCATCCTTGGAAATTGAGCAACCTCTATGTTTTTTATTGATTTTAATAGGTGAATAATTAATCCCTCAAAAGTATTTAAGATATCCTCTTGATTGACAAAAGACATTTCGCAATCAATTTGAGTAAATTCAGGCTGTCTGTCGGCTCTTAAATCTTCATCTCTAAAACATTTTACAATTTGAAAATATTTATCTATTCCGCCAACCATTAAAAGCTGTTTAAAAGTTTGTGGAGACTGTGGAAGAGCATAAAACTCACCTTGATTCATTCTTGATGGTACAACAAAATCTCGAGCACCCTCAGGCGTGGATTTTATTAGATAAGGAGTTTCAACATCGATAAAATCTAGTTTAGTTAAATAATTTCTTATTTCTGAACTGACTTTATGTCTAAATATTAGTTTTTCTTTTATTGGATTTCTTCTTATATCCAAATATCTGTATTTCATTTTCAATTCTTCTCCACCATCGCTAGCATCTTCAATTGTGAAAGGTGGAGTTTTAGATTCGTTTAAGATATTCAGCTCTGAAACTAAAATTTCAATTTCTCCTGTAGGTATATTTAGATTTTTAGATGAACGCTCAATAATTTTTCCTTTAACTTGAATTACAAATTCTCTTCCAATAGATTTTGCTTTGTTAAACAATTCTTTGGAACTTCTTTGCTCGTCGAAAATTAATTGAGACACTCCATAACGGTCTCTTAGATCAATCCACAACATAAATCCTTTATCTCTTGATTTTTGTGCCCAACCAGAAAGAGTTACTTCTTGGTTTAAGTTTTTTAATCTAAGCTCGCCACAATTGTGAGTTCTGTACATCTTGTTTTAAATATCATGTAAATTTAAGAAGATATTATCTATATCTTAAACCAATCCACAATTTAAATTTTTCAATCATCATAAACAAAGAAGGAACAACAAATAATGTTAAAAATGTTGCAACAACTAGTCCTGATATTACAGTTGTAGCTAATGGCCCCCAAAAAACAAAATTATCACCTCCCCAATAAATATTTGGATCAAAATCACTAAACAAAGTGTAAAAATTAATATTAAATCCAGCAGATAACGGAACAAGTCCTCCAATAGTAGTTATAGCTGTAAGTAGGACTGGTCTTAATCTCGATTTACATGATTCTACAATTGACTCGTATTTAAGTTCAATTAATTTTTTCTTACTATTTGAGACGTCAAGTTTTTTTCTGTTTAATAAAATTTCTGAGTAGTCAAGTAATACAACTCCATTATTAACGACTATTCCAGAGAGGGCTATTATTCCCATCATAGTCATTAAGATTACAAAAGAATTCCCGGAAATAGCGAGATATCCAAACACACCAATTAAACTCAGAATTATTGCAATCATAATGATAGTAGGTTTACTTATTGAGTTAAATTGTAGAATTAATAATAAGAAAATCAATAATAAACCAGTTCCAAAAGCCTTAAGTAAAAAAGCTTGATTTTTATTTTGTTCTTCAATTTGACCAGTGTAATCAATATCAATCATGCTGATATCTTCATTAAAGCTTTTCATTTCGGAAACAATTTGATTTACAATAGCTCCAGCATCTACATAGCCAGAAGATAACCCAGAATAAATTGTAACAATTCTTTTAAAATCTTTGTGTTTGATAACATTAAAAGTGGTAGTTCTAGAGTTACTAGTTACACTTGAGATAGGAATTTCTTTAATTGTCCCATTATTGGGATCTCTAAAGATTAAATTTTGGTCATACAGTATATCTTCAGAATATCTATTGTCTTTATTAAATCTAATATTGATATCATAATCTTCTCCTTTTTCTTTATAAATACCAGCTTTAGTGCCAAAAAGAGCTGCTCTTAATTGTTGACCTATTTGTCCAACACTAAGTCCAAGTTCACCGGCTTTTTCTCTATCAATATTAACTAGATTTGTTACTCTTGATTTATTGACGTCTATTTTTAACTCCTCAATTCCAGGAATATTTCTTGTATTAATATATTCAGTAATTTTTTCAGCTTTTTCAATTAAAGTGCTATAATTTTCCCCAGTAATTTCGATATTTATAGGATAACCAACCGGCGGTCCTGATTGATTTTTTTCAACCGCTATGGAAACTCCCGGATATTTGTTTTTTAAAGCTTGCTGTATCTCTTTTCTTACCTCTCTTGAGCTTAATCCTTGACGATATTTAAAATCTCTAAAAGAAGTTGTGATTTTAGCTCTATTAGGAAGTTCCGCTAGTCCTCCTAGTTCTTTATCTGGATTTTCTGTTCCCTCACCAACTTGTGAAATATTATTTTGGATCATAAAATTATAACCTGTATCATCATAATATTTATCAGAGTATATAATAGAATTTACATCAGCTTCAATCAGTTTAGCAATTTTATTAGTTTTGGAAATATCCGTGCCTTCAGGATATTCTACATAAACTATTATTTGTCTTGGATCTTCGTCTGGAAAAAACTCTATACTAGTTCTTTGACTAGCAACTGATTCCCCAAAACTCATAAACGCTACTATTAGACTTATAAATGTTGAAAGGATAATCAAATAGGGTCTTTTGCCAATTAATATTTTTTTAAGCAAAATCTCGTAATAATTATCAAGAACCGGTAGAAATCTAGATTGAAAGTTATTTGCTAATTTTCTAAGAAAAAGTCTATAAAACCAGAAATTCACAGAAACAAATATCAGAAGGGATCCTAAAAACCTATATAACCCAGCTGTTTCTAAACCTTCTGTTGTAAAACCTAATATTAAAAATAAGATTCCAAAAGCTCCAAGTAATGATGTAAGTCTAATAATTCTTTTTATTGGCATATTAGTGTCCTCAATCTTCATAAATCTCGAAACTAAAACCGAATTAAAAAAGACGGCTACAAATAGTGAAGAGCATAGTACTACTGAAAGAGTAACCGGGAAAAAAACCATGAATTTACCAATCCTTCCAGGCCATAATCCAAGTGGAATAAATGCAGCTACTGTAGTTGCCGTAGAAATTATTATAGGAAAAGCAATTTCAGAGATGCCTTTCTTTGTAGCTTCTATTCTGCTCATGCCTTCTTTTTCCATCAACCTGTAGACATTCTCAACAACAACAACAGCATTATCAACTAACATCCCTAATCCAAGGATTAGACCAAATAGAATCATAGTGTTTAATGTATTGCCCAAAGCACCTAAAATAGCAAGAGACATAAACATTGACATCGGAATAGCTATACCTACAAAAAGCGCATTTTTAAACCCTAAGAAAAATAATAATACTAAAACAACGATGACAACTCCAAAAATTATACTATTTACTAAATCTGTAACTTGATTTTCAGTCAATTCAGATTGGTCATTTGCTATTGAAACGGTTAAATTTTTTGGAAATACATTATTTATATTTTGTTCTACAATAGAATGTATTTTTTCTACTGCCAGTAAAGTGTTTTCTCCTGATCTTTTTTTGACTACTAACATTACAACAGGTTTTTCCTTTTCACGAGCGTAAGTTGTAACCTCTTTTTCCTTAAATTTTATTTCGGCTATATCTCTTAATAATACTGAGTTGTTGTATGATGATTTAACAACAAAATTTTCAAGGTCTGAGGGAGAACTTATTTCTCCAATGATTCGAACTGTTTTTCTTTGGTCATTGGCTTTTAAATTACCCGCTGAAATAGAGATGTTTCCTGATTGAATTGAATTTATTATATCATAAAAGGAAACTTTGGAAGCCATCATTTTATAAATGTCTACTGCAATTTCAACTTCTTTCTCAAGTGCACCAGAAATATCAACTTTCTTGATTTCATTTAAACTTTCAATTTCATCCTGTAAAATTTCAGAATATTCTTTTAGTTTTTCAGTAGAGTAATCTCCTGAAATATTTATATTCACAATTGGCATTTCTTCTGTAAAAGTCATGTTGAACACATTAGGATCAACTTTTACATTGTTATACATAGGCCAATCTTCGCTAGCTACTGCAGATTCAACTTCGTCTTTAACTTTAAGTTTAGCTTCAGTGTATCCAATTCCATCATCAAATTCAATTATTATTAATGAAAAATTTTCTTTGGAAGAAGATTTTATTTCCAGAATATTATTTACAGACTTAAGTTTATCTTCAAGAGGTTCTGTGATAAGTTTTTCAACATCTTCAGCTGTATTGCCAGGATAAATAGAGCTTACAAATACTATATTTTCTTTAATTTCAGGATATTCTTCTCTTGGCATATTAAAATAGGCGTTAATTCCTAACAATAGAACTAGTGCCATAACAACATACAATGTAGTGCTGTTATTTATTGCCCAAGAGGACGGTGCAAAATCTTTTTCTTTATTGTTCAATTTTTTGTTTTTTAATTAATTATTTGAACTCTTGCGTTATCTACTAATTTTCTAATTCCCTCAGAAACCACTTTGTCACCAGCATTAAGCCCAGAAAGAACCTCTATTTTTATTCCATTATTTTTACCTGTAGAAATGATTGTTTTAGACACATAGGTTTTATTGTTTTTTTCATAAATTTTATAAACGTATTCTTTGTTTTCGCTATCAATGCTAATAAAATTTTGATTTATCATTAATGCAGTGTCATTAGAATAATCATTAATTTTTACCTTGGAATTTAAATTAGGTTTAATGTTTAAATCGTTTTTTTCAATATCCATTTCTATTTTAAATGTTCTATTTATAGAGTTTATATAACTACCAGATTGACGAACTGTTGTTAAAATAGTTTTATCAAGTACAGGAAAGTATGCGATAGCTTTATTGCCAGGGTTAATCGAAGCGATATATTTTTCAGGAACATTTGACTCAACATATAAATTATCTAAATTTAATAGCATCATCAGATTAGATCTTCCTGGGTATACTACCTCTCCTTTTTTTGCTACAACATTATCAATAGTTCCACTAAAAGGAGCCTCAATTAATGTCTTTTTGATTTGTTTTTTTAATTGTTTGATTCCCTGTTTTTGAGTCTCATACATAGTTTTGGATTCCAAAAATTTAATTTCACTGCCAATATTTTGATCCCATAACCTCTTTTGTCTTTCAAAGGAGGTTTTAGTTAATTTAAAACCTATTTCAAGCTGAGATAATTGTTCTTTTAAACCACCATCATCAATTTTTATTAAGCGCTGTCCTTTTTTTACTATATCTCCGCTTTTGACATAAATATTTTTGATAATCCCAGAAAATTCAGGAAAAATATTTATTAATTCATCAGATTTAACACTTCCTTGCACTTGAACGTAGTGATCAAATTCAACTGAATTAATTGTCAGAATTTCAACTATTGGTAATTGCGGATTAGTATTTAATTCATCTAACTTATTATCTATAACAATTAGCTTATCAAAAAATTCCTGTTGCGATTCTGCTATTTCTTTTCTTTTAAGTTTTATTTTGTCCACATCGTTTGAGTCTAACACGTTTTGAAGCGTAGAACTATTATCACACGATGTAATTGAAATAATTAGAAAGAGTATAAATATTTTTTTCATTTTAAAAAATTAATTCTGGGTTAAAATAATATCAAGATTTGTTTTTTTGTTTATAACCTCAAGCATAGATTGAAGTAATTGATTTTGAATGGAGTAGAGCTGAATTTGAGCTTGTCTTAAATCAAGACCAGATATTAATCCTTCTAAGAATTTTATTTGATTTTTCTTTTCAATTTTTTCTGCAAGCTTAACATTTTCAACAGCGTTATTGTATGAATTAACAGCATATTCATATTCACTATTTGCATTATCTAACTGAATAATGATTTTATTTTTCGATTCAGATAAATCAATTTTTGATTTTTCAAACTCTATTTTAGCTTGTTGAGTTTTAGCAGATTTTCTTAGAGAACTGAAAACAGGAATTGACATTGAAACTCCAGCTATTGAGTAGCCATACCACTTTTGGTCAGGTTTAAAAAACTTAAATGAATTATTATTGCCTTCATAACCCCCCTTTATAAATGCTCTTAAAGTTGGAAGAGCTTTAGACTTTTCAAGTGTTAATAGAGTTTGTTGAGATTTTGTATTATTTAAAGCCATTTGGTAGTCAATATTTTTCTCTATCTCAAAATCTTCTATAGATTGATTTTCAAGTATGTTTTTAAGAGTTAAATCTTGTAAACTATTACTAAGAACTATTTCTTTTTCAATATCGTAACCAATAATAAGTTTTAATAAGTTTAAAGAGGTTTTGTTTAATTTAATGGAATAGTCAAGAGAATTTTTAATAGAACCGTAAGTGATTTTAAGCTGTTCTACATTTTCTAATTCAGTAAAACCACTATTATAAATTTTATTAATTTCTTCTAAATTGCTTTTGACATTTGACAGATTTTTTTCTAAAATCTTTACACTTTCTTGACTTACAAGCGCATTCCCATAAGCAGCAATAATTGACTTTTTCACTTCTTGGTCAGTTTTGGTTTTGACGTCATAGGCAATATCCATATATAGCTTTATGGAGGCTAGACCAACTGAATAGGATCCGTCAAATAACAGCTGCGACAATGTAACAGAGCCATCAATTGTTTGTTTTGTTCCAAACGATAACTCAGCAAATTCACCTGGATTTCCACCAAAAAATTCAGCAGGAACTAAAGATACAGGTTGTTTAATATTGTTATTATATTCAATAAAAGAGTTGATTTGAGGAAGACCAGTAGCTATTGTTTCCCATTTTTTTGCATTAGCAATTTTTAAATCGTTTACTGCATTTTTTGAGTTACTATTATTTATTAATCCAAACTCTATTGCTTGATTTAGTGTAAATGAATCTTGACCATTTAAACTAAATGAGTATAAAACCAAACATACAAGGATACTTATTTTCTTCATTATTTATTGATAAAATGATTTAACTTTTTTAATCCTTTGTCTGTAACTATAGCTCTCAAGTGGTATTCAATAAAATCTATTTTGAGACTTAGGGGATCATATAGTTTTGAAGGGAAGGTTTCAAGATCTCTAATACCAATCATGCCCTTAAAGTATAATCTGGATATGAAATCTATTTTAATGTCTTTTCTAAATAAACCAAGCTTAATTCCGTTTTCTAAACTTTGTGTAGTTGATTTTGTAATAAATTCAAATTGTTTTTTATTTATATCCTTGTGAATTAAAGGATAATATTTTTCAAGTTGATAAAGAGGAGATGTGCTTTCATTTTTTAAATATTTAATCAAAAACAAATTTATAGCGTATAACTCACTTATTGGATCATCCGATGTTTTTTTGATTTCAGTAACTCCTTTGCTAATGCTTTCAAACATGTAATTAGTTGTGGCATTTACAAGTTCAGTTTTGTTTTCAAAAAAATTATAAATCGTTTTTTTAGACATTCCCAATTCACTGGCAATTTGGTCCATTGTAACACTTTTAAACCCAATGGTTAGGAATAATTCACGAGTTTTTTCTAAAATTAATTCTTTCAAACTTTTTTTTTGGAGTGCAAATATAACAAGGAAACTTTAAAAACGCAAATAGTTTCCTTAGTTTTCTTTAACTTTATAATATCTAAATATTGTATTTTTGATTTAAATATTATACTGTGCTACTAATCAAACTTTATGCCGATCTTATTAATGAAAGTTTAAAAGAATTATCTTTTTCTAAAACACCTGAATCTTTATACGATCCTATTAAATATATTATAGAAATAGGAGGCAAAAGAATAAGACCTTATTTGGTGTTAATGTCAACAAGTGTTTTTGGAGCTGATCCAAAACTATCTTTAAATGCCGCTCTTTCAGTTGAATGTTTCCATAATTTTACTTTAATGCACGATGATATTATGGATTCAGCCCCTTTAAGAAGAGGGAATGAAACTGTACATTTAAAATGGGATATAAATCAATCCATACTTTCTGGAGATGCATTATTAATTTATTCTTATAAATTATTAGAGGATTACAATCCTATTGTTTTTAAAAAATTAAATACTGTTTTAAATACTACAGCTCTTCAAGTTTGTGAGGGACAACAATTTGATATAGATTTTGAAAAAAATCCTGAGGTTACTTTTGAGAATTACATCAATATGATAAAATTAAAAACAGCTGTTCTAGTTGGTGCATCTTTACAAATGGGTGCAATAATAGCTGAAGCTAATGAAAATGATTTACAAAAAATTTATGATTTTGGAGTTAATCTTGGAATAGCTTTTCAGTTGCAGGATGATTATTTAGATACTTTTGGGGAAGAATCTTTAGTTGGAAAATCTATAGGTGGAGATATTCTTGAAAACAAAAAAACAGCTTTATTTCATTTATGTTTATTAAACGCTAATAAAGATCAATCAAAATCTTTAAAAACTTTATATAGCCAGAAAAATTCAATTGATAAAGTTTCTAAAGTGACACAAATTTTTAAAATAACTAAAGCAGATATTGACAATCTAAAACTTGTTGAAAACTACACTAATTTAGCTTTAAATTCTTTGAATCATTTGAGTATTTCTAATGAAAAAAAAGATGAACTTATTGAATTTTCCAACTCTTTATTAGACAGAAAACTTTAAATAAAATTTAATTGCTTTTATTGAAAGTGTTTATTTTTTTAGGCTTGCCTAAAATATTTTTTTATTCTATCTAAAAATAGTACATTCGCCGTATGTTAACTTTTTCAGAAGAAAATCATTTAAAATCTATCTTTCATTTGTCATCCGAATCTGAATCAGGAGTATCTACAAATTCAATCGCAGATAATTTAAATACAAAAGCATCTTCAGTTACTGAAATGTTAAAAAAATTAAATGATAAACTTTTAATTGTTTACAAGAAATATCATGGGGCTCAGCTTACTGAAAAAGGAAGAAAAACCGCTTTAAACATAATAAGAAAACATAGACTTTGGGAGGTGTTTTTAGTTGACAAATTAAATTTTAAGTGGGATGAGGTGCATGACATAGCAGAACAATTAGAACATATTCAATCTGAAAAATTAACTAACGAATTAGATAAGTTTTTGGACTTTCCAAATAAAGATCCACATGGAGATCCAATTCCTAATCCTGCTGGATTTATAAAGTTTACGCCTAAATTAAAACTAAGCGATTTAAATATTGGAGAAACTGGAAAGTTTGTCGGAGTAAAAGATTCTTCATCAACATTTCTTAAATATTTAGATAAAAGACAAATTTCATTAGGCTCTAATATTAAGGTATTACATCAAGAGGAATTTGATCAATCTTTACATGTAGGTTTAGATGAATCCAATTTAACTATTTCTATTAAAACAGCTAGTAATTTATATATAACCAAAATTTAATTTTTTATGTTTCAAGATATCGTCACTTTTTTTGAAAATACTGATCCAGTTTTAGGAGCATTATATGCTACTCTTTTTACGTGGGGATTGACAGCTTTTGGTGCGTCATTTGTATTTTTATTCAAAACAATGAATAGAGTTTTTTTAGATGGGATGCTAGGATTCACTGGTGGTGTAATGGTGGCTGCTAGTTTTTGGAGCTTGCTAGCGCCGGGTATTGAAATGAGTGAAGGCGAAGGGTTTGTTAAGGTAATCCCTGCTGCTGTTGGATTTGGTTTAGGAGCTCTATTTATATTTGGATTAGATAAAATTTTACCCCATATGCATATTAATTTTAAAGAAGCAGAAGGGATTAAAACTCCGTGGCATAGAACTACATTATTGACACTAGCAATTACTTTACATAATATTCCTGAAGGTTTAGCAATTGGGGTTCTTTTTGGAGGTGTTGCTGCAGGAATTCCTGAAGCTTCAATTACCGGAGCTGTTGTTCTTGCAATTGGAATTGGTATCCAGAATTTTCCTGAGGGAATAGCAGTCTCGATGCCGCTTAGAAGACAAGGTATGAGTAGATGGAAAAGTTTTATGTACGGACAGGCTTCTGCTGCAGTTGAGCCTATAGCTGCTGTTATAGGAGCGGTCGCGGTAACTTTTTTCACTCCAATACTTCCATATGCATTATCTTTTGCTGCTGGGGCAATGATCTTCGTTGTTGTAGAAGAAGTTATTCCGGAAACCCAACAAGACAAAAATACAGATATAGCCACTCTTGGATTTATTGGGGGATTTATTGTTATGATGGTGTTAGATGTAGCCCTTGGATAATTAAATTATAAATATGAAAAAAATATTATTATTAATTTTTTTTATTTCACCATTTATATACGGGCAAATAAGTACTGATCGTCCTGATCAAACAGAGGCATCAATAGTTTTAGAAAAAAATATTTTACAAATTGAAAGCGGATTTTCTTTTGACGAAAAAAATATTATTAATAATTTATTTCGTTTTGGACTTTCAAAATCTGTAGAAATAAGACTAAACACTAATTATATTTTTATGGACAGCCCAGATGGAAAAAACATTCCTAATTCTCAATTTGGAGATATTGAAATTGGCGCAAAAATTCAAATTTATAGATCTATAGAAAATTTAACCACTGTAGCATTTTTATCACATTTATCAATACCCACTGCTTCGAATTATTATACTAGTGATGGCTACGGAACTTTAAATAGAATATTAATTTCTCACGATCTTTCTAAAACTTTATCACTTGGTTACAATTTAGGATATAATAAAGTATATGGAAGTTCAGGAGCTTTTGTTTATACTTTGGCAATAGCAAAAAGCATTGGCTATTGGGGAATTTATGCTGAGTTATTTGGAGAAAACTCTAGAAAAGAATCCCCAAATAGTTATGATTTGGGATTAACTTATCTTTTAAAAGAAAACATTCAATTTGATATTTCCTTAGGAAAAGGTTTTAATAACAAAACAGATTATTTTGCTTTAGGTCTTAGTTGGAATTATAATTTAACGAAATAGATTGCTTACAATCCCAAATTCTGTTTTCCATAATTTTTTTCAGACTTTAAAAAAAAGAATATTATAAATAAAATATTCAACAGAAATTAAAACTGTCAACAATGTAAGTTTACTTATATCAATGTTTATAAACTATATATTATTTTCTTGATGCTTTTGCTATTTCTTCAAAATCAACATTTTTATATGTAAAACTTGACTCCCTGAAAAGTACGTTTCCATATGTTTTATTCCAATCGTTGTGAAGAGCTAGTTCAATATTTGTTGGAGGAACAACAGAAAATTTTACACTATATAATTCATTAATTTTTCCAGGAAGAGAAATGTTTCTAGCATAATGAAAATTATCAATTAAATTTATGTGGGCAAGAAGATCAATAAAAGTACTAAGTCCTGTTTTTTCACTTATAATTTGAGCAGTAATATGTAAATAAGGAATAAAACCCCCCTTAGGACTGCCTTTGGGAATATTTTTGGTATCCCAATTTACTCTAGCTTCAATATGAACGTTAGTTTGATTTTCTTTCAAGTGCATCGATGAAGGAGAAACATGATCTTTAATTGCGCCTTCAAAAATGAAGATTAGTCCAGGTTCAATTCTTTCTTCTCCAATTATAAGTTCTTGAGCACTTGAGTAAAGTGTAAAAGTTAAGATTGAGACTACGCTTAAAATATAGTTTTTCATTTTAATAAGAATTTTTAAGAATTTTAATATCACTTAAAAGCTGATCCATTTGTTTTGTGTCGGTTCCGTCATAAAATCCTCTAATCCTCTTTTCTTTGTCAACTAAAACAAAATTTTCAGTGTGAATCATATCGTATTTACCGCCATCCCCATCATTTTTTGCTACTAAAAAAGATTTTCTAGCAAGTTCATAAATATCTTTTTTATCTCCAGTAAATAAATTCCATTTGGAATCGTCAACTCCCTTTAGATCAGCATAAACTCTTAATTTATCAACAGAATCCACATCTGGGGTTACCGAGAATGAAATCAACAAAATATCAGTTTGGTTTTTTAACTCCTTTTGTAAATAGCCCATGTTTTCAGTCATTATTGGGCAAATATCAGGACATGTGGTGAAAAAAAAATCTGCTACGTATATTTTGTTTTCATAAAATTCTTGAGTAACAAGTTTTCCATTTTGATTGGTAAGAGAAAAATTGTTGATGACATGGTATTTTTTAACATACCTAATATCTTCTTCGACTAGTTCTTCAGAAACCATTGATGGACTGTAAATAGGCAAGCTTAATTTAGGTTGAAGTATAAAGTAAAAAGAAGTTATTACAATAATTGAAAAAACACACATTATAAAAATAATAGGCCAATATCTTTTAAAAAACTTTTTGTAATCGTTTGATATTTTCAAAATAACTGTTTTAAGAATTCATTAAATTTTCAATTTCTTCAACTTCAATTGGGATGTTTGTCATAAGGTTGATAGGTTCTGAATTTTCCTGTACAACAACATCATCTTCAAGTCTTATGCCAAAATTTTCTTTTGGCAAATAAATTCCAGGTTCTACTGTAAAAACCATATTTTTTTCAATTGGATAACTCAAATCTCCATAGTCATGGGTATCTAACCCTAAATTGTGAGAAACTCCATGTGTAAAATATTTTTTAAAAGCAGGATTTTCTTTTGTTTGATTTTGAATATCACTTTTTGTCAAAAGACCTAATTTTAATAATTCTGAGCTCATTATTTTACCTACTTCGTGATAATGATCTTTCCACATAACACCCGGTTTTAATAATTTAGTTGCTTCATTTTTAACATGTAAAACAGAATTATATATTGCTTTTTGTCTCTCAGAAAACCTACCAGATACAGGAATTGTTCTAGTCATATCACTAGAATAATTTGCGTATTCAGCTCCAACGTCTAAAAGCAAAACATCTCCTTCTAGACATTGATTGTTGTTTTCTATGTAATGTAATATTGTTGAATTTTTTCCTGATGCAATAATTGGAGAATATGCAAATTTTTTAGATCTATTCCTTAAAAACTCATGAGAAAATTCTGCTTCAATTTCATATTCCCAAACACCAGGTTTTACAAAATTTAAAATTCTTCTAAATCCTTTTTCAGTAATATCACAAGCTTTTTGAATTAATTCAATTTCTAATGAACTTTTTACAGATCTTAATTTTTGAAGTATTGGATTACTGCCTTTAACATTTTTTGAAGGATACTCTTTTTTAATCCAATCATTAAACCTTTTTTCTCTAGTTTCGGTTTCTACTTTCGCTCTATAATGTTCGTTTTTGTTCAAATACAAAACTTTAACATTTTGCATTATTTTTTTTATAACATCATCAAGTTGATCTAGCCAATACACTGTCTTTATACCTGAAATAGTATAAGCTATTTCTTCATTTAGTTTTTCGCCTTCCCAATGAGTTAATAGGTCATTAGGCTTTGTAAGAAATAAAATTTCTTGATAAATAGAATCATTATTTTTATAAATAAGTAAAATGGTTTCCTGTTGATTTACACCACTTAAATAAAACAAATCACGATGCTGCTCAAAAGGTAATGTAGTGTCTGCACTTACAGGATAGCAATCATTAGAATTAAAAAAAGCCACACTATTACCTAACATGTTTTCAATAAAATGTTTTCTGTTTTTAACAAATAAAGTATTAGTAATTGGAAAATATTTCATATTTATATTTAAAATTCAAAAATAGTATATTTAAGGTACAACTAAACACAATTATACAGAATGAAATATTTATACTCGATATTATTATCAATATTATATACATCAGTTTTTTCTCAAGTTTCTACAAGTTCAAATGATATCTTACAAAGTTTGAATGTTCAAAATGAATTAATTAAAAATTCGTTAGTAAAGAATTTAGAATTTAAAAATATTGGGCCTAGTGTAATGAGTGGGAGAGTTACTGATATTGAAGTAAACCCTAATAATCCGTCAGAATTTTATGTAGCGTATGCCTCAGGTGGACTTTGGCATACAGTTAATAACGGTAACACATTCAGTCCCATTATGGATAATTCCAACACCCAAAATATTGGTGATTTTGATGTAGAATGGAATACTAGACTAATAGTTGTAGGTACTGGAGAAAACAACTCATCAAGGTCTTCATATGCTGGTATTGGAATATTAAAATCTAATGACAACGGAAAAACCTGGGAAAATATTGGATTAAATGATTCTCATCACATTGGTAAAGTTATGATAAACCCTAGCGATCCTAATGAAATAGTTGTCGCTGCTTTAGGACATTTATATTCAAAAAATAAAGAAAGAGGAATATTTAAAACTATTGACGGTGGATTAACCTGGAAGAATACTTTATATATTGATGAAAATACAGGCATAATTGATTTAGATATAGATCCAAATAATTTTAATATTCAATTTGCATCATCTTGGCAAAAATCTAGAAAAGCGTGGGATTTCAAAGGAAATGGAGATAAGTCGGGAATTTATAAATCTAACGACTCAGGGAACTCATGGAATTTAGTTTCTACGAAAAAAAGCGGATTTCCAGTTGGGAGTGGAGTTGGAAGAATCGGATTATCAGTTTTTAATAGTAACACTCTTTACGCTGTTGTTGACAATCAATTTAGACGTCCTAAAAGTAAAGATTTAGTGATTAAATCTGAATTGTCTAAAAATTATTTTGAAACGATTACAAAAGAAGAATTATTAAAAACAGATGATTTAAAATTGAATAAATTTCTTAAATCAAATAATTTTCCTAAAAAGTATAATTCTAAAAAAATCAAAGAATTAGTAAAGTCAGATTTAATAAACCCATCTGATTTAAAACTTTACCTAGAAGATGCTAATACGGTTATGTTTGAAACTCCAATTATTGGAGCTCAAGTTTATAGAAGTGATGATGGGGGCTTAAACTGGACCTTGAAAAATTCATATTATTTAGATAGACTATACAATACTTATGGATATTATTTTGGAAAAGTGCATGTTTCACCTGTAAATAAAGACCATATTTATATATACGGAGTTCCTTTTATAAAATCTGTAGACGGTGGGATCACTTATGAATCAATTGATTATCCTAATGTTCATGTAGATCATCATGATTTATGGATAAATCCAAAAAACCCTAATCATCTAATAAACGGGAATGATGGAGGTGTTAATATTAGTTACGATAATGGTGAAAATTGGTTAAAATTAAATCAACCAAGTGTTGGACAATTTTATACTATTAACGTTGATGATGAAGTTCCATATAATGTTTATGGTGGTCTTCAAGATAACGGTGTTTGGATGGCTAGCAGTACATCGAAAGAAAGTTTAAGATGGCATCAAACTGGACAAAACAATTGGAGATCTATTATGGGAGGTGATGGAATGCAAGTTCAAATTGATAATAGGGATTCCAATATTATTTATACAGGTTCCCAGTTTGGAGTTTATTATAGAATTAATAAATCTAAAAGAACATATATAAAGCCAAAACACGAATTAGGAGAGTCTCCTCTCAGATTTAACTGGCAAACACCTATTTTGCTTTCTTCACACAATCAAGACGTATTATATCTAGGCAGTAACAAACTCCATATTTCTTATAATAAGGGTGATAAATGGTCATTTAAATCTCAGGATTTAACAAACGGAATTAAAAAAGGAAATGTTCCATTTGGCACTTTATCTACAATAGATGAATCGATTTTTAAATTCGGAAAATTAGTTACTGGATCCGACGATGGTTTAGTTCAGTTATCATTTGATGGGGGGAATAATTGGAAAATTATTTCTAATGACTTACCTAAAAATTTATGGGTTAGTAGAGTTGTTTTTTCAAAGCACAAAGAAAATAGGATTTATGTTACTTTGAACGGTTATAGATTTGATGATTTTAAACCTTATGTTTTTGTTACTGAAGATAATGGCGAAAACTGGAAATCTTTAGATTCAAATCTGCCAATTTCATCTGTTAATGTAATAAAAGAAGATCCATATTACGAAGATTTACTTTATCTAGGAACTGATAATGGCGTGTACATGAGTTTTGATAAAGGATTGAGTTGGAATTCTTTTAATCAAGGTTTACAAAAAGTAGCTACACATGATTTAGTTATTCAAAAAAGAGCAAAAGATTTATTAATTGGGACACACGGAAGATCAATTTATAAAATGGATTTATCAATTATTTATTCTTTTCTTGAAAAAAGAAATTTAAAACAAAACCATTATATAATTCCAAAAGATATTAATTTTTCATCAAGATGGGGGGGGAGAACATATAATTGGTCTGAGTTTAATTTACCTAGCCATTATTTTAATTTATATTCCATCAAAGATCAGCACCTAACTATGAGGCTTTTAGACAATGATAAAAATTTAATTTATAAAATGAAATTAATTTTAGAAGAGGGTTTTCAAAAAATAGATTTACCAATAGTATATCCAAATAAAAATATGGCCAAAAAAAATAAAATTGAAAAATCAGCTAATGGTAAATTTTATTTAAAAAAGGGACAATATGAAATAGTAATAGGTGATGTGTCAGAAAAGTTTGATATAAAATAAAAGTTATGTTTTTATTGTCTTATAACTACTCATAGGTTAATTTTGTATTGTAATTATTTATAATTCAGTAATGAGTAACGTAATTCAAACTTCAATAATTAGAAAAATAGCTATGGCTGTTTCAGGCCTATTTTTAATTATTTTCCTCCTTCAACACTTTATAATTAATATAACTTCTGTTTTCAGCGAATCAGTTTTTAATCAATTCTCGCATTTTATGGGTTCAAACTTTGTTGTACAATTTATAGCACAACCAATTTTGATTTTCGGGGTGATTTTTCATTTTGTTATGGGTTTTGTTTTAGACTTTCAAAACAGGTCATCAAGGAAAGTAAAGTATGTCAAATATAAAGGATCAAGCAATGCTAGCTGGATGTCTAGAAATATGATTATTTCTGGAGCAGTTGTATTATCATTTTTAATTTTACATTTCTATGATTTTTGGATTCCTGAGATGAATTATAAGTATGTGGAGTTTTTGCCAGAAGATCCAAACAGATATTATACTGAGCTTTCTCACAAATTTGAGGATTTAGTGAAAGTAATATTATATGTTATTTCTTTTGGGTTTTTATCTCTTCACCTTTTACATGGATTCTCATCTGCTTTTCAGTCGATGGGTATCAATAATAAGTATAATTACCTAGTAAAATTTTTTACTAACCTATATGCATTAGGGATCCCTTTTGGGTTTAGTTTTATAGCAATTTTTCATTATTTAAATAACTAAAACATGACTAAATTAAGCGCTAAAATTCCTGAAGGTCCAATTTCTAAAAAATGGGTAAACCACAAGAATAATATTCGTTTAGTTAGTCCAGCTAATAAAAGATTAATTGATGTAATTGTAGTTGGGACAGGATTAGCAGGAGGTTCTGCAGCAGCCACTTTAGCCGAATTAGGGTATAACGTAAAATCATTTTGTTTTCAAGATTCTCCTCGAAGAGCTCATTCTATTGCTGCTCAAGGAGGAATTAATGCTGCAAAAAATTATCAAGGTGATGGAGATTCCATTCATAGACTGTTTTATGATACTGTTAAGGGTGGAGATTACAGATCTCGTGAAGCAAACGTATATAGATTAGCAGAAGTATCTGCAAATATTATAGATCAGTGTGTAGCTCAAGGAGTTCCTTTTGCTAGAGATTATGGAGGACTTTTAGACAATAGATCTTTTGGAGGAGTTTTAGTTTCCAGAACCTTCTATGCTAAAGGACAAACAGGACAACAATTATTACTTGGAGCTTATTCTGCTATGAATAGACAGATAGCTAAAGGAAAAATACAAATGTTTAATCGACATGAAATGATGGACCTTGTTAAGGTTAATGGTAAAGCTAGAGGGATTATTACAAGAAATTTAATTAACGGAAAAATAGAGAGACATTCAGCTCATGCTGTAGTTATTGCCTCAGGAGGTTATGGAAATTTATTCTATTTATCAACTAATGCAATGGGAAGTAACGTTTCTGCTTCCTGGAAAATTCATAAAAAAGGTGCATATTTTGCAAATCCTTGTTTTACTCAAATTCATCCAACTTGTATCCCAGTTTCAGGAGATCATCAGTCAAAATTAACTTTGATGTCAGAATCTTTACGAAATGATGGTAGAATTTGGGTCCCAAAATCAAAAAGTGATTCTCTAGCAATTAGAGAAGGAAGATTAAAACCAGTGGATTTAGCTGAAGATAAGAGAGATTATTATTTAGAAAGAAGGTATCCGGCTTTTGGGAATTTAGTTCCTAGAGATGTAGCTTCTAGAGCTGCCAAAGAACGATGTGATTCTGGTTTTGGAATAAATAAAACAGGTGAAGCTGTTTTTTTAGATTTTGCTTCTGCGATAATTAGATATGGTAAAGAAAAAGCTCATTTAAAAGGTTTAGACGAAAACAATTTAAGCTTAGTAAAAGAATTAGGTAAAGAAGTTATAAAATCAAAATACGGTAATTTGTTTCAGATGTATGAAAAAATTGTTGATCAAAATCCGTATGAAACTCCAATGATGATTTATCCAGCAGTACATTATACGATGGGTGGTGTTTGGGTAGACTATAATTTAATGACTACTATTCCAGGATGTTTTGCAGTTGGAGAAGCTAACTTCTCTGATCATGGAGCTAACCGCTTAGGGGCTTCTGCGCTTATGCAGGGATTAGCAGACGGGTATTTTGTTCTTCCTTATACTATAGGAGACTATTTAGCAGATGATATTAGAACTGGATCAATTTCTACTGATTCTAAAGAATTTGAGGAAGCTGAAAAATCTGTTAAAAATAAAATCGAATTATTAGTTAATAATAATGGGACTAAAACTGTTGATTATTTCCATAAAAAATTAGGTAAAATTATCTGGAATAAATGCGGAATGTCTAGAAATGTGAAAGAATTAAATGAAGCAATTGAAGAAATTCAATTATTAAGAAAAGATTTTTATAAAAATATTTCTATTCCTGGTACAGAAAATTCTTTTAACGAACCTTTAGCCAAAGCAGTTAGAGTTTCCGATTTTCTAGAATTAGGAGAATTGTTTGCTAAAGATGCTTTGGAAAGAACAGAATCATGTGGAGGGCATTTTAGAGAAGAATCTCAAACTAAAGAAGGAGAGGCACTTAGAGACGATAAAAATTTTGCTTTTGTTTCTGCATGGGAAAATAAAGGAGACCCATCAGAGGCAATTTTACATAAAGAGGAATTGATTTATGAAAATATAGAATTAAAAACTAGATCTTATAAATAGGATGAAACTTAAATTAAAAATTTGGCGTCAAAAAAATTCTAACGATAAAGGTAAAATTGTTTCTTACGATATTGAAAATATTTCACCCGATATGTCATTTTTAGAAATGATGGATGTTCTTAACGAACAGTTAACTGTAAAAGGAATTGATCCTGTAGCTTTTGATCATGATTGTAGAGAAGGGATATGCGGATCTTGTTCTATGTTTATTAATGGCGAAGCTCATGGTCCAGATAGACTTGTAACTACGTGTCAGTTACACATGAGGAAATTTAAAAATGGAGATACAATTTATATTGAACCTTTTAGAGCGAATTCATTTCCAGTTATTAAAGATTTAGTAGTCGATCGTTCTTCATTTGACAGAATTCAGCACGCAGGAGGATATATTTCTGTTAATACATCAGGTAATACACAAGATGCTAATTCTATTCCAATTGAGAAAAAGAATGCTGATAAAGCTTTCGATGCGGCTACTTGTATTGGTTGTGGAGCATGTGTAGCTACCTGTAAAAATTCAAGCGCAATGTTATTTGTTTCTGCAAAAGTTTCTCAATTTTCTCTCCTTCCACAAGGTAAAATAGAGGCTAATGAAAGGGTTTTAAACATGGTTAAACAAATGGATGAAGAAGGTTTTGGTAATTGTACTAATACTGGTGCTTGCGAAGTTGAATGTCCAAAAGGTATTTCATTGGAGAATATAGCTAGAATGAATAGAGATTTCTTGAAAGCTAAAATTTCATCTTAGATATTAAATCATTTTCTTAATACAAGAAAATGATCATCCATTACATTTCCCATTAGAATTAGATTTCCAAAAGGTGCGGCAACTGTTGATCCAGACATCGCTTGTCCTTTTTCTAAATAAATATTTTCTTTATTATAATTATTCTTTTCAATGTAATTTATTGATATAATTTCTGATGGTGCAAACTCGTTGTTGCCTTTAGAATATGAATCAAAATGTAGAAGACTAGGATGAGCTCCTACCCAGAGCTTATTGTCTACATCAAATTCAATATTATCCACACCTGTTCCACAGTAAATATCTTCAATAAAGGATAAAGAATTATCATTATTTTTTTTAAATACTTTTATATAAAATTTTCTAGGAGAAGCAACAAAAAGCAATTCTTTTTGTGAATTATAATTAATGCCATTAGCAAATGATATCCCGTTTGCAACTTCTTTGAATTTAAATCCGTCAAAAAAAACAACATTTGAAATAGGTAACCCTAAATAATCTTCAGCTAAACGTAATATTCCATCTTTATATTTGTGATCGTTAGTGAAATACAAACTATTTTCATTAATTAAAACAACATCGTTTGGACTTAAAATCATCGGATTATCAAGCGTTTTTAAATGAGTAAGTTTAGTTCCAATTAATTTAAAAACTTCTATGTATTCTTTTTCAATGGTATGGTTTACAACAGCAATTGTAGTGATGCTGTCTGTTTTGAAAATTGAAATTCCATGAGGAGCAAATGGTTTATTAAAATCTTTTGTTAGAAGAATAGGTTCTGATTCAATTTTCTTTAGGTCGATATAATATAGGCCTCCTTTTTCTTGTTCATTTGCAGGAAAAGCTTTTCTTTTTGTTGAGGATACTATAGCAAAACTATCAATGTGATTTATAGTAATGTCTTCTGCTCCAACAATATTTATTTTAGTTAATATTTCCCCTTCAAACTTATTTTCAATTATTCTAAAATAACCTGTACTCCAAAAAATATAAAATATATATAGTCCAAGAATAACCAAAATTATGATGGAAATCTTTTTCATTTTACAACAATTTTTTCTTCAAGTATCCAATTTGCTCTAATTACAATTTCTTCTTCGTAGTGAAACACCTTTTCAGGCTGTATTCTATTTAAAAAACTCCCAGTATCCCACATTTGATTTTTATTTTTGTCAAAAATGACTTTTACAAAATAATCAGCAGGTTTTAAATACTCAAAAACACAAGGATCATCAAAAGAGTTCAATATTTTTTTTCTAATTACTTCATCATTGTTATTAGTTAAATGAACTATAATAGGAAATGCTTTAACATTACTTATTCCGAGTTTTAAGGTTCCGTAATCTGTTCTGCTTTTAGTTTTGAATTTATAACTAATTGTGTCATTTGTTGCATCAAAAAAATCTACAATTGCATTTGGATATAGGTTAATGATATAATTGTCATTGGGCAATAATTCAAAATCAAAATTTAAATCAAATTTGTTTTTATCTATCTCAACTTTAAAAGGAATTAAAAGAGAATCTTTATTTAAAATATTGATTTGTTTTTTGTTGATATTACTTAAAGGAATATTGCTAAAAATTTTAAACTTGTCGTTAAGTTCTAAAACTGATTTTATGGATGGATTAATTACTAACGAATCTTTGTCCATTTCTTTAAATTTCAATGTGTAGTTTTCTTTATAAGCTGGGGCTTTAACAATGAATCTTAGAGAATCATATTTATTGGTTTTAAACCAGTAATTTAGAGTATCTGAATCTTTGTTTTTAGTAATAATGGATTCTATTTTTTTATCATCGATTAATTTAATTTCAGTATTCTTGTAATTGCCTTTAAACCCAAAGCCTATCCTGTTTTCTGACTCTAAAAATGGTTTAAAACTTTTAAAAGAAATCTCTTCTTTAAATAATTTTATTTTTAAACTATCTTTTGTAGGTAGATTTACGAAATCATCAATAAATCCAATTTTTTCAAATTCAGGATCAAATTTGTAATTACTATTTTCATCTTTTAGTGCCACTAATAAATATTTGCCTTTTTTCAAGTTGGTCATTTTAAAATTGGTAGAATCTAGAGTACTGCCAACATAATTTGGAAATCCATTGTATATTATTGAATCAAAATATTTTTCAGTTATTGGATATAAAAAAGTTGAAATAAAATCATCAGAGTTTCTTTCAAAGGAACTTGTTATATTTCCTGAAAGAGATAGTGAATCAATATATTCACCGGTCGAAAAAGCATACTTAAAAAACGGAAGTTTATTTTCTTCATTATTATCTACTACACTTTGACCAAAATTAAAAACGTAAGTATTGTTTTTATCAAGTTTTTTCTTAATGTCAATCTGAATATATTTTGATGCTCCAGACTGAGGGCTTATTGAATAAAAACTTTTATCTAAGGGTGGAGAAACAACTAGTTGTTTTCTAAAATCCTTAAGTTTAATGTATTCATCAAAATAAAGTCTTATTCTTTTTTCATTAAAATTGACTGAATTTTCAACTGGCTCAGCATTTAATAGAACTGGGGGATCTTCATCCTTGAGACCTCCATCAGGAATCCCTCTTTTTGCACAATTAATTAATGAAATACAAATTAGAACGAGAAAAATTAATTTTATTTTTTTCATCATTTTTATAGTTAAGCAAAATAACAATTATTTTCCCTAATTCTATTTTAATTGAATAAATAGAATTTATATAAAATTTTACTCTTATTTTTGTTTTATGAGTAAAGAAGATAAATTTAAAAAAGTAATTTCTCACGCTAAAGAATATGGATTTGTTTTTCAGTCTAGTGAAATATATGATGGATTAAGTGCTGTTTATGACTATGGTCAAAATGGTACCGATCTTAAAAATAATATTAAGGATTATTGGCTTAAAGCAATGGTTCAATTAAATGAAAACATAGTTAATATAGATTCAGCTATTTTGATGCATCCTAAAATATGGAAAGCTTCTGGTCATGTTGATGCATTTAACGACCCCTTGATTGATAATAAAGATTCTAAAAAAAGATATCGAGCAGATGTTTTAATTGAGGATCATATTACTAAAATTGAGAATAAAGTTCAAAAAGAAATTTTAAAAGCAAAAAAAAGATTTGGAGATGATTTTGACCAAAAACAGTTTGTTTCTACAAATTCAAGAGTTACAAATTATAAAAACAAGATTAGTGATATAACTAAAATTTTTAGTGAATCACTTGAAAATGATGATCTAAAAGCCTTAAAAAAATTAATAGAAGATCTAGAAATTGTGTGTCCTGTTTCGGGTTCTAAAAACTGGACAGATGTTAAACAATTTAATTTAATGTTTGGAACTAAGCTTGGTGCATCTGCAGAAAGTGCAATGGACCTTTATCTAAGGCCTGAAACTGCTCAAGGTATTTTTGTAAATTTTTTAAACGTTCAAAAAACCGGTAGGTTAAAAATTCCCTTTGGAATAGCTCAAATTGGAAAAGCATTTAGAAACGAAATTGTTGCTAGACAATTTATATTTAGAATGAGAGAATTTGAGCAAATGGAAATGCAGTTTTTTATTAAGCCTGGAACTCAAAAAGAATGGTATGCTAAATGGAAAGCAGATAGATTAGCTTGGCATCTTTCACTTGGTTTGGGTGAGGATAATTATAGATTTCATGATCATGATAAGCTTGCTCATTATGCCGACGCAGCTTGTGACATTGAATTTAATTTTCCTTTTGGGTTCAAGGAATTAGAGGGGATTCACTCCAGAACTGATTTTGATCTTTCTAGTCATGAAAAATTTTCATCGAAAAAAATAAAATATTTTGACACTAATTCTAATGAAAGTTATACGCCATATGTATTAGAAACGTCAATTGGTTTAGATAGAATGTTTTTAGCTATTTTTTCAAAATCTTTAATTGAAGAAAAACTTGAGGATGGTTCTTTTAGAACTGTTTTAAAATTTCCTAAAATTCTTGCACCCAAAAAAATAGCAGTTCTTCCTTTGTTAAAAAAAGATGGTCTCCCTGAGCTTTCAAAAAAAATATTAAAAGAATTCAAATGGGACTATAATTCTGTATACGATGAAAAAGATGCTATTGGAAGAAGATATAGAAGGCAGGATGCCTTAGGAACACCATATTGTTTAACTATAGACCATCAATCTTTAAAAGATGGAACAATAACTATAAGAGATAGAGACACAATGGCCCAACAGAGACTAACTGTTCAAGAGGTAAAAAATAAAGTAAATTTAGAGCTAGATTTAAAATCTTGGTTAACATTTTAAAATGAAAATCATTTCATATAATGTTAATGGAATCAGAGCTGCCATAAAAAAAGGTTTTATAGAATGGCTTAAAAATTCAAACACCGATGTAATTTGTATTCAAGAAATTAAAGCTAATACAGATCAGTTAGATTTAAGCCTTTTTTCAGATATAGGATACAAGTATAGTTATTGGTTTTCTGCACAAAAAAAAGGATATAGTGGGGTTGCAATTTTGTCAAAACATAAGCCTAAGCATATTGAATATGGAACAGGAATTGACCACATGGATTTTGAAGGCAGAAATCTAAGAATAGATTTCGAAAAAATTTCAGTAATGAGCCTTTATCTTCCATCGGGAACTAATATAGCAAGACTTGAATATAAATTTCAGTATATGAAAGAGTTCAAGGATTATGTTCAAAAATTAAAAGAAAACATTCCGAATTTAGTAATATGTGGAGATTATAATATTTGTCATGAGGCTATTGACATACATGATCCTATTAGAAATTCTAAAGTTTCTGGTTTCTTGCCTTGGGAAAGAGAATGGTTAACAGATTTTATTAATTTAGGTTTTATAGATTCATATAGAAAGCTTAATAAAGATCCGGACAGATACAGTTGGTGGAGCTATAGAGCCAATTCTAGAGCAAACAATAAAGGCTGGAGAATTGATTATAATCTGGTTTCAAATACATTAAACTCTAATATTAAATCTTCGTCAATTTTAGATCAGATTTTTCATTCAGATCATTGTCCGATAGTTGTTGAATTAAATTTATAAATAAATGAAATATACATTCTTGCCTTCATCTGATATTAGGGTTAGTAAAATATGCTTAGGCACGATGACTTTTGGAAATCAAAATTCTCAAAAAGAAGGCTTTGATCAAATGGACTTGGCTACTGACATGGGAGTTAACTTTATTGATACGGCAGAGTTGTATCCTGTCCCAGCTACTGCTGAAAGGTATGCTGATACAGAAAGAATTATAGGGAAATGGATGAAATACAAGAGTAACAGAGATCAAATCGTATTAGCCACTAAAATAGCAGGACCTGGAGATTACACTAAACATATAAGAACAAATGGATTTTCTAAAAATGCTTTGATTTCAGCTGTTGATGGAAGCTTAAAAAGATTAAAAACTGATTACATTGATTTATATCAACTTCATTGGCCTGAAAGAACTACTAATACTTTTGGGAAAAGAGATTTTGATTCGTTAATTAATGATGAATGGGAAGAAAATTTTGAAAATGTTCTTCTTAATTTAAAAGAAATTATATCAAATGGAAAAGTAAGGCAGATTGGAATATCAAATGAAAACCCGTGGGCTTTCATGAAATATTTAGAATTGTCAAAGCATAAACTGCCCAAAACAATTACTATTCAAAATCCATATTCACTTTTAAACAGAATTTTTGAGATAGGAAATTCAGAGATTTGCATGAGAGAAGATGTTGGTTTGCTAGCTTATTCTCCGCTTGGTTTTGGAGTATTAAGCGGTAAATATTTAAATGGTAATATGCCAGAAGACAGTCGATTAAAATTATTCCCAAATTTAAGTAGATTTTCGGGCGAAAACTCTATGAAAGCTACTGGGATGTATTTTAATATTTCAAAAAAACATGATTTATCGTTAACTCAAATGGCTTTATCATTTGTAAACTCTAGGCCATTTGTAACAAGTAATATAATAGGTGCTACTAAACTAAATCAATTGAAAGAAAATATTGAAAGTATAAATATTGATTTAAGCGAAGATGTTTTAAATGATATAGAAGAAGTGCATAAACTTATTCCTAACCCTGCTCCTTAAATAGATTTTTGATTAAATCTTCAATTCTTGAATAAGAGATTATTTTTAGTTTTTTAGGAACAAAAGAAATTTTTGCAGCTTCTGAAACTATTAATATTTCGAACCCAAGTTTTTCTGCTTCGTTTATTCGCTGATCGATTTTAGGCACAGATCTAAGTTCTCCAGAAAGCCCAATTTCAGCAGCAAAGCAGATTCTTTTTTGTAAAGGAATATTGAAGTTACTAGAAAGAATAGCTGCTACAACAGCTAAATCCATTGCAGGGTCTTCTATTTTTATTCCTCCAGTGATATTTAAAAAAACATCTTTTGAGCTTAGCTTAAATCCTGCGCGTTTTTCTAAAACAGCAAGCAGCATATTTAGTCTTTTTGCATTAAATCCTGTGGTACTTCTTTGTGGAGTGCCATAGACCGCAGAACTTACTAAAGCTTGAACTTCAATCATGATTGGTCTAATTCCCTCAATAGTTGAAGCTGTAGCATTTCCACTTAAAGGAGTTTTATTGTTCGAAATTAAAAGTTCGCTAGGATTTGTTACTTGACGAAGACCACTGTTTAACATTTCATAAATACCTATCTCAGCAGTTGATCCAAATCTATTTTTTTTAGCTCTTAAAATCCTGTAAATATTATTTCTATCACCTTCAAATTGTAAAACGACATCTACCATATGTTCTAAAATTTTAGGCCCAGCAATGCTTCCATCTTTTGTTATATGCCCAACAAGAAAAATTGGAAGATTTGTTTTTTTTGAATAATTTAAAAACTGGGAAGCTGATTCTTTAATTTGGGATACACTTCCAGGACTACTATCTATAATATCAGTTTGCAGTGTTTGAATAGAATCTATGATTACAAGTTCTGGCTTTATAGTATTAATTTGAGATATTATAGTCTCAACATTAGTTTCGTTTAAAATGTAGCATTGATTAGAATCGTTATTAATTCTATTTGCTCTTCGTCTTATTTGTTGTTGACTTTCTTCTCCAGTTATATATAAAACTTTGTTTTTTATTTCTAGTGAAATTTGAAGTAATAAAGTAGATTTCCCTATTCCAGGCTCACCGCCTATAAGAACAAGTGATCCAGGAACAATTCCACCACCAAGAACTCTATTCAATTCCTTGTCTTCAACCAATAGTCTTGGATCTTTTTCGAAATCAATTTCGTTAACTAGTTGAGCTTTGGATTTTAATTGAACACTACTTAAACCTAAATTAACTTTAGAAGATTTTTTAATAACCTCCTCAACTAATGTATTCCATTCTTTACACGAGCTACATTGACCAAGCCATTTTGAATGTTGCGCTCCACAATTTTGACAACAATAAAAAGTTTTTGATACAGCCATTAATTATTGAATTATTTGTTTAATATAGGCAAAAAAACAAAAGATATAGAACCAAAAACTACAATCATTAACGTTTGAGAGGTCCATACAATCCAGCCTAAAGCTAATGCACTTTCGTAAGACACCTCGTATTGACTTATTACAGCAGCTATTGCCAAAGGATAGGCTCCAATTCCTCCGTTAGTTAAGGCCATCGCAATTGCACCTGCCAAGAATGCTAAAAATAAAGGTTCAAATCCTAAACTAAAAGTTTCAGGAAGACTAAATTTTACAACATAAAACATTAAAAAATAGCAAACCCATATAAAGATCGAATGAAAAATAAATAAAGGTTTATTGTTTATTTTAGAAAAGGAAAGAATTCCTGTTTTAAATCCAATAATAGTATTTTGAAGTTTAGTTTTAAAATTTGTTTTCGATATAAAATAAAATAATATGCTTCCAAAAATCAACAACAATAAAAGGATTATAATTAGTTCTTTATTAATTGAGAATTCAGGAATTTTAATTTTCGAAGAAATAATTAGTCCATACAAAATTAAGATAAGTAAAATTATTACATCAATAATTCTTTCAGTAACTATTGTTCCAAAACTTTTTTCAAAAGGAATTTTTTCATAGTAAGATATTGAACTAGCTCTTAAAATTTCACCAGATCTAGGAATGCCTAAATTCGATAAAAACGCTATTAAAACAGACATGATTGAATTTGAAAACTTAATTTGAAAACCCAAAGGTTTAAGCATGGATCGCCATCTAATAGATCTGGAAAGGTGGCTTAAGACACCAAGAAAAATTGATAAAAAAATGTAATTATAATCTGCAGATTTCATAGAATAATAAATTTCTAATCTATCGGAATAAGTTGTGTTTAAGTAAGAGTAATGAATTAATAGTAGTCCTAAAAGAGGAGGGAAAAGTTTTTTAAACCATTGAAAAAGTAAGATTGGCATTATTACATTAAAATATTATCATTGTTAGGAAATATTAAAGCTGGATTAAACATCTTAGCATCACTTAGACTCATCCTGGCATAACTGATAATAATTACCTTGTCTCCTTTCTGCACCTTTCTTGCAGCAGGCCCATTTAAAGTAACCTCTCCACTTCCTTTTTTTCCTTTTATAATATATGTTTCTAATCGCTCGCCATTATTGATGTTCACTACTTGAACTTTTTCTCCAGGTATCATCTTAGCTGCATCAAGAAGTGTTTCGTCAATTGTTATACTTCCAATATAATTTAAATCACAATTAGTAACCGTGACTCTGTGAATTTTAGATTTTAATACTTCTATTTCCATGTGTCAAATATAGCTATTTAACTAAAATATTATCAATCAATCTTACGTCATTCACTAACACACAAATAAATATCCTGTAAGATTTATTTAAATCAATTATATTTTCTTTTTTTAGAGTTTCGTTATGAACTATTTCTAAATATTCTAATTCAAAACCAGGGATAGAGTTAATTTCTTTTTTACAATTCGCATAAATTATTTCAAAAGGAATTTTTAAATAATTTTCTTTAGCGTAAACTAGTTTGTTATAAATGACCGCAGCCTTTTCTTTGTTTTTTAATGATAATAAGTTGTTTCTTGAACTCAAAGCTAATCCGTTTTTTTCTCTAACAGTTGGGCAAACAATAAGTTTTGTTTTATAACCTTTAATCTCAATTAATTTATTTATAATTCTTGTTTGTTGAAAATCTTTTTCTCCAAAAAAAGCTTTATTTGGTTTAAATAACTCAAATAACTTTGCAACAATTGTTCCTACCCCATTAAAATGATTATTTCTGTACTTCCCCTCGAGTTCTTTATCTAGATTTTCAAAATCATAAACTTCTAATTTTAATTTACTGTTATACATTTCAGAAATTTCAGGATAAAAAATATTTACATTTTTTGAAATTTTTGAAATCATTTTTAAATCCTTATCAATATTTTTTGGATAATTATTAAAATCATTTTTATTGTTAAATTGAGTAGGATTAACAAAAATAGTTACCCAAACTACATCACAGGCGGTAATTGCATGTTTTAATAATGATATATGACCTTTATGCAAAGCCCCCATAGTCGGTACAAGACCGATAGTTTTTTTTAAATTAATTTCGTAGTTAATACTTTCTTTAACTTCAGATTTAAGAGTGTATAACAACATTTAATATAACTTTAACAGTTTGAATGTGTGAAAATATGAGGTAAATCTAACATAATTTTTGTAATTTTGCATTTCAATTTAAATGAGTCTAAAGAAAGGATTTTATGACTGGAAAAAAAGTGCTTTACGTATCTTCTGAAGTTATCCCGTATTTACCCAACAATGATATTTCTACACTTACTTACAATTTACCTAAAGTTGTAAACAAAAATGGTGGTCAAACTAGAATTTTTATCCCAAAATACGGTTTAATTAACGAAAGAAGACATCAGCTTCATGAAGTCATTAGACTTTCTGGAATGAATTTAATTATTGATGACTTAGATATGCCGTTAATTATTAAAGTTGCATCAATTCCTAAAGAGAGAATGCAAGTTTATTTTATTGACAACGATGAATATTTTAAAAATAGATTATTAGATTCAGATAAAAAGAAAAACTTGTATAAAGACAATGACGAAAGAGCAATATTTTTTGCCAAAGGTGTAGTTGAAACTATAAAAAAACTAAATTGGACACCTGATATTATTCATATTCATGGATGGATAGCATCATTAATGCCGTTATATCTAAAACAGTATTATAAAGACGAACCTCTTTTTTCAAAATCTAAGGTCGTAACTTCTATTTATGACAATGAAATTAAAGGTGATTTAAACTCTGGAATCATTAGCAAAATTAAGTTTGATGAAGTTGAAAGTGATACTCTTAGCATTTTAGAAAATCCAACTTATGAAAATCTATATAAATTATCGATAATGAATTCAGATGGTGTTGTGTTTGCATCTGAAAATATTAACAAATCATACTTAGATGTAGCAAATAATTCTAAAATCCCAGTTTTAAAATGTGGTTTTAAAGAAGGTTTTGAAAAAGAATACATTGACTTTTATAATGACAAGATTTTAAATTAATATTTTGAAAAATTTTTACTTTACTCTGTTAATATCCTTAGTTTTTATTTCTTGCAATAAAGATTATAAAACTGTAGGTCTGAATTTAATTGATAACAATACTTTTAGAACTAATCTTGAGGAAATTCCTTTAAGTGTAAAAATGCGAAATATTCCACCTTATGTTTCAAATACTGTACAAACATTTCAAATTGGGGAATACAATGATAATATATACGGATCATCAAAAGTTAGTTTTTTAAGTCAAGTTAATTTTGAAGATCCTAATTTAGTATTTGGAGACTATGCACAATCTAATGAAGACAATCCAGATGGTAATATTTCTCGTATTCAAGAAAATGAAACCATCAAAAATGTTTTTTTAGACATCCCTTTTTTCACAAATATTGATGATGATGATAATGATGGTGTTATAAATATTTATGATGTTGATAGTACAGATCCATATAGTGATTCAGATGGTGATGGAGTTTCTGATGCAGATGAATCTAATTTAGGTCAAAATCCTTTAGATGAAGATACTGATGGAGACGGAATTTTAGACGGAGAGGATACAGAATCTATTAATCCTTATGCTGGAAGAACACTATATGAGCTTGACTCATTAATAGGAAATCCTGAAGCTACTTTTAAATTAAAAGTTAGTGAATTAGATTATTTTTTAAGACCATATGATCCAGACTCAAACTTTGAAAAATTTCAAAAGTATTATTCAAATAATACACTTCCAGAAAACTTTTCAGGTTACACATTATTTGATAGTGAAATCAAAATCGATTCAAATGAATTAGTATTTTACAATGAGGATGATCCAGAAACAGAAGAAGATGATGAATCGGAAGTTGTTAAAGAGAGACTATCTCCAAGGATTAGAGTAGACTTAGACCACGATTTCTTTCAAACAAAATTTTTAGATATTGAAGGTTCTCAAGAGATTTCGAACTTAGATAATTTTAAGCTATACTTTAAAGGGCTAGTATTAGAAGCTTATGATTTTTCTGATCCCTTACTAATGATTTTAAACTTTAATGAAGCTGAAATCAAAGTCGTGTATGAATACCAAAAATACAATAAACAAGATACTCCAGACGATACCTCTGATGACACAGTAGATACTGAAGAAGCTGATTTCTTGTTTAAACTCAATGGAATCAAATTAAATTCATTTAAGCACGATGCATACCCGGGTTATGTTTATTCTGCTATTGCAGATACTATTACAAACCCTGAAAGGGTTTATTTAAAGGGAGGTCAGGGTATTATGGCTGAAATTGAATTATTTAAAGATGACAATGGAGTTGATGTTCTTGAAGAAATCCGATCAAAGGAGTGGTTAGTTAATGAAGCAAACATTTCAATTTATATTGATAAAGAGATGTTGTCTTCATCAGGAGGAATAATTGAGCCTTCTAGGCTATACCTGTACGACCTAGTCAATAAAGCACCTATTATAGATTATTTTGTGGATAATTCCGCTGGACAAAAATCCTATCAAAATAAAGTTATTCATGGTGGTATAATTGAATTAGATGATGACAAAAATGGTTTAATGTATAAAATTAGAATTAGCGAACATATTAAAAATATTGTTAGAAAAGATTCTACAAATGTAAAACTTGGTTTAGTTGTTTCTTCTGACATAAATAATACAATTAATATTGAGGTTAAGGATTCAGAATACATGTTATTTACTCCTCTTTCTTCTGCAATAAACCCACTAGGCACAGTTCTTATCGGACCAAGTCCGAGTGCAGAAAATTTTGATAAACGAATGAAATTAAATTTATTCTATACTGAAGTTAATAATTAGATATAGTTACTTTATCTGATTTCCAGTTTCTTTTTAAAAGTCCTTTCTTCCAATATTTAATGCACTCTATAAGTATTTCCCTTTTAATTGATGAAAAAACAGAAGATAAGATAAGATCAATAAACTTTGAAAACACAAGAACTAAGTGAAGACTTAAAGCATTTAAATTTTCAAAATGATTTTGAACATAAATATGAGAAGATTTTATAACCTCTAATTTTGTCATTACAGAAATTGATCTGTTTTTTCTTGATGATTCTCCATGAAAATGAATACATTTCCAATTGTTAAATAGAGACACCTTTAGGCTTAAGTCTTTAGCTCTTTTACATAAGTCCATGTCTTCATAATACATCCAATAGTTTTCGTTCCATCCATTTAAAATTAAAAAGTCAGACTTTCTCAACAGAACGAATGATCCAGAAATCCAATCAGGATGCGAAATATCTTCAGTATTTAATTTTTCATATGTTAGACCTATAAAAATTCTATAAAAAAACCGAAAGAAACCTGTAATGGTCCATGTATTTAAAAATAAACCATAAGCATTTGTATTATTATTCTTTTTATTTAATTGTTTAATTCCAATTAGCCTATGTTCTTTGTTTAAGTTAGAAAATTTAATTAATGAACTAAGAGAATTTTTGTCTAAAATAGTATCAGGATTTAAGAACAATAACCATTTTGATTCTGAATGTGTGGCTCCAATATTACAGGCCTTAGCAAATCCTAAATTATTTTTATTTTCAATCCAGTTAATTTGTTTAAATCTGATTTTAAAGTCTTTAAGTCTATTGTCGTTAGAAAAATTATCAACAATAATAATCTGAAGGTTAATTTGATTTTGATTTAAAATGCTTTCTAAACACAATTGAAGTTTGTCCCAAGATTTATAATTTACAATTATAATTGAGAGATCAGTTTTCATTATAATTTCTTTCTTAACCTTGCTACAGGTGCACCAATCATTTCTCTGTATTTTGCCACAGTTCTTCTAGCAATAGGATATCCTTTTCCATTAATTTTTTTAGTAAGCTCATCATCAGTTAGAGGCTTAGATTTGTTCTCACCATTAATGATATTTTGTAATTCTTTTTTAATCTCAATTGTAGAAACCTCAATTCCTTTATCGTTTGTTATCCCCTCTGAAAAAAATGTTTTTATTAATTTAATTCCATAAGGGGTATCAACATATTTACTGTTTGCTACTCTAGAAATAGTAGAAATATCCATTCCGTTTTTTTCAGCAATATCTTTCAATATCATTGGTTTTAAGTTGCTTTCGTCACCACTTAAAAAATATTTCTTTTGAAATTCCATTATTGTCTTCATGGTAATCAACAACGTCTGATTTCTTTGATTTATAGCATCAATAAACCATTTAGCTGAATCTAGCTTTTGTTTAATAAATGTAACTGCTTGTTTTTTACTTTTAGAAATGTTTTTATTCTCCTGATATCCAGATAACATGTTTTTATATTCATTAGAAACATAAAGTTCTGGGGCATTTCTCGAATTTAAATTTAATGTTAATTTATTTTCAATAATTTCAATTTTAAAATCGGGAATTATAGTTGAATTAATCTTAGTGGGTTCAGAAAATGCTGATCCTGGTTTAGGATTTAATTTTTCAATTTTTTTTATTGCATCTCTTAATTGATCTTCTGAAATATTAAGTTTTTGAATTATTTTTTGATAATGTTTTTTTACAAATAATTCAAAATGATTTTTCAAAATGTTGACGGCATTATTTACTGGAATAGAATCTTTTTTTCTTTTTAATTGAAGTACTAAACATTCTTGTAAATTTCTTGCACCAACACCCGGAGGATCTAAAAGATGAATTTTATTTAAAATTTTTGTTAAAGAATCTATTTCTGTATAAATTCCCATTGTAAAAGCTAAATCATCAACAATATCCATTAAATCTGTTCTTATATATCCAGATTGATCTACACTTCCAACTAAAAATTCTGCAATTTTAGTGTCATTTTCGTTTAAAGAAAAAGTTGTTAATTGATTTTTTAAATATTGATTGAAACTTATTCCTGAAACAAATGGCATTGATTTTTCTTCATCATCATCGCTGTAATTATTAGTTTTTAATTTATAATCTGGAGTATCATCGTCACTTAAGTAATCTTCAACATTAATTTCGACATCATCGTTTTTATTTTCCTGATCGTAATCAGGTTCATTTTCATAATAATCTTCTTCTTGATCTTTTTCTGATTGTAATGCGGGATTTTCTTCTATTTCTCTTGACAAACGTTCTTCAAGTTCCTGAAGAGGAAGTTCAATTAGCTTCATCAACTGTATTTGTTGAGGAGACAATTTTTGAGAAAGTTTTAATTGTAAAAACTGCTTAAGCATTTATTTTAATAATTATTAAAAATACAAAAAAACTTAATGTTGAATTAAATATTAAAATTCAGCATTTTTTGGAGTTCTTGGGAAAGGAATAACATCCCTTATGTTAGACATTCCTGTAGCAAATAAAATAAGTCTTTCAAGACCTAGTCCAAATCCGCTGTGTTTTACGGTACCGTATTTTCTTAAATCCAGATACCACCATAATTCTTTTTCATCGATATTAAGTTCTGCAATTCGTTCTTTTAAAACCTCTAATCTTTCTTCTCTTTGAGAACCTCCTACAATTTCACCAATTCCTGGAAATAAAATATCCATTGCTCTAACTGTTTTGCCATCTTCATTCATTCTCATGTAAAAGGCTTTAATTTTAGCGGGATAATCGTATATAATTACAGGTTTTTTAAAATGTTTTTCTACTAAAAAACGTTCGTGTTCGCTTTGTAGGTCTACTCCCCATTCATTTATAGGATATTTAAATTTTTTCTTCTTATTCGGCTTAGAATTTCTTAGAATTTCAAATGCCTCAGTGTAATTTATTCTTTTAAAATCATTATCAACTACAAAGTTTAACCTTTCAATTAAATTTAGTTCATTTCTGTCTTTCAAAGGCTTTGATTTATCTTCACTAATTAACCTTTCGTTCAAAAACATTAAATCTTCTTTACAATCATCAATGACATATCTTAAAACTTCTTTTATAAAATCTTCTGCCAGATTCATGTTGTCGTCTAGATCACTAAATGCCATTTCTGGCTCAACCATCCAAAATTCAGCTAAATGTCTTGAGGTGTTTGAATTTTCTGCTCTAAATGTAGGCCCAAAAGTATATACATTTCCAAGTCCCATCGCCATACTTTCAGCCTCTAGTTGTCCCGATACAGTTAGGTTGGTTTCTTTCCCAAAAAAATCTTTAGAAAAATCAATTTTCTTTTCACTATCAATATCAGCATTATTTATGTCTAGAGTTGTTACCTTAAACATTTCTCCCGCACCCTCAGCGTCACTTCCAGTAATAATAGGTGTGTTCACATAAACAAACCCATTTTCTTTAAAATACTTATGAATAGCATAAGATATACTTGATCTTATTCTAAATATTGAACTAAATGTATTTGTTCTAATTCTTAAATGAGCATTTTCTCTTAAAAATTCTAAACTATGTTTTTTAGGTTGTATTGGATATTCTTCTGGATCACATTTGCCCAGTATTTCTATTTTTTCAACTTTAATTTCTATTTTTTGTCCTTTTCCTTGACTTTCAACTAATGTCCCTGTGATTTTTACAGATGCTCCAGTATTAATATTATTTAAAATTTCACTATCAGTATTTTCATAATCGACAACACATTGAATACTTTGAAAACCAGATCCATCGTTCAAAGAGATAAATCTATTGGCTCGAAATGTCTTAACCCATCCTTTTATAGAAATTGTTTTTGAAATCGGAGTTTTTAAAAATAAATCTTTAACTGTCATGTTTAATTTAATATTTGAAAATCTGTTTCAAATATAAAGTTTTGAATTGGTTTATTATTAATTTAATCGGAGTCTAATTTTATTTTAGGATCTTTCATATCAATTTTATTTGAAATATTTTTTTCCAAAGAAATTAAAAGTGAGGGTAATAGAACTAAGTTCGCCAACATTGCAAATAGTAAAGTAGTGGAAACTAACCCTCCTAGCGCAATTGTTCCCCCATAGCTTGAAGTCATGAAAACCGAAAATCCAAAAAATAACACAACAGAAGTATAAAACATGCTAATTCCAGTTTCTCTAAGAGACGAAAAAACAGATTTTCTGATTTTCCAGTTGTTAGCTATTAATTCCTGCCTGTATTTCACAAGAAAATGAATCGTATCATCAACTGAAATTCCAAAAGCAATACTAAAAACTAAAATTGTAGAAGGTTTTATTGGGATATTCAAAAATCCCATTACTCCAGCTGTAAAAAGTAATGGAAGAATATTTGGAACTAATGAAATTATTACCATTTTATATGATCTAAATAAATATGTAATCATCAATGAAATAAGCATGATCGCTAAAAATAGAGAAATCAGTAAATTTTTAATCAAGAATTTAGTTCCTTTTAAATAACCTAGTGTTTTTCCTGTGAGAGTTACATCAAACCTATCCTCCGGAAAGTATAATTCAATTCCTTTAAGCAGGCTTGCTTCAATACCCTCCATCCTTTCTGTGTCAATCTCACCTATCATAGTAGTTACTCTTGCTATTTGACCAGTTTCATTTATATAACTATTTTTTTCTCCTAGTTTAAGACTGGAATTTTTTACATAGTTAGAAATAAAAGTATTTTCTTGAGAAGATGGTAACTGGTAGTAGTTAGGATTTCCATTGTAAAAAGACTGTTTAATGTATTTTGAAAGATTAACTACTGATATTGGATTTGATAGCTCAGGAATCCTTAAAATGTGCTCATGAAAATCATCGATTCTTTTAAGATTAGCAAGCCTAGTTATTCCATTTTTTCTTCTGCTATCTATCATTATTTCTAAAGGGAGAACTCCTTTAAATTCTTTTTCAAAAAATTTGATGTCCTTAACAAATTCCGACTTTGCAGGCATGTCCTCAATTAAATTCCCTGAAATTTCAATTTTATTCATTCCTATTATACTTATACATAGACAAAGTATAGAAATGATAAATACAGGAATTCTTTTCTTCTTAACTGTATTCCCCAAAAAGTCAACGAAGGAGTTTAACCAATTATTGTTTAAATGTTTTAAATGCTTTTTTTTAGGTAGCGGTAAAAAACTATAAATGATAGGAATTAATAAAATGGATAATATAAAAATCACCATAATATTTATTGATGCAACTACTCCAAATTCTTTTAAAACCTGACTATCAGTCAAAATAAATGTTGCAAATCCACAAGCTGTTGTGATATTTGTCATTAATGTAGCATTACCAATTTTAGAGATTACCCTTTGTAATGATCTTGCTTGATTTCCGTGTTTTTTTACTTCGTGTTGGTATTTATTTATTAAAAAAATACAATTAGGAACTCCAATGACAATTATTAGTGGGGGAATAAGCGCAGTTAGAACAGTTATTTCAAACTGTAATAGTCCAAGAACACCTAGTGCCCACATAACACCAGTTATTACAACACTTAATGTAATTAATGTAGCTCTGTATGATCTGAAAAAGAAAAAGAATATACAAATTGTAACACAAATAGCTATTATTACAAATTTGCCTATTTCGTCCATAATATTTTGAGCATTCATAGTTCTGATATATGGCATACCAGAAATCCTAACATTTATATTGCTTTGTTTTTCAAATTCTTTGATCGCAGGAACGAAAACATTATTTACAAAATCAATTCTCTCAATATTATTTACTACTTCTTTATTTAGGTATATAGCTGTTTGAATTGTTTCACTTTTTTTATTGAACAATATGTTTTCATAAAAAGGAAAATCATTAAATAGTAAAGTTTTAAATTCAGATATTTTTTTATTACTTGAAAATGATTCGTTTTTAATGGAATCAATTATAAATTCTTTTTTTATTTTATTTTTCTTAATTACAGGGAAATTTCCAACATGAAGAACATTATTAATCTCTTTTTCAGATTTAAAAGAATCGCTAAGTTTTATCCAGGCATTAAAATTTGTTTTTTCAAATAATAAAGAATCATTTACAGCTATTATTAAAAGGTTTCCTTCTTCACCAAATACATCCACAAAATTATCATATGCTATATTAAAAGGATGATCTTTAGGCATTAAATTAGCCTCTGAATAACTAAAACGAATGTTTTTCCACTGTGTAGAAAGAAAGATAGTATTTATTAAAATTAGTATTAAAAAAAGAATTCTATTTCTTAAAATTAAACGAGCAAATTTTTCCCAACTTATGGAAGTTTTTGATTTAATCATTGACTAGTTTATTCAAAATATATAGTTTATATGGAAAGAATTTCTTTTTCTTTAGACATGAAAATTTCGTCTATTTTTGAAATATGACTATCAGTTAAAGTTTGAATTTCTTTTTCAGATATAGCTTTTTGATCAGTAGAAATTTCAATTTTTTTTATTTCATTATTAGCATCTTTCCTTGAGTTTCTAATACTAATTTTAGCATCTTCAATTTCAGATTTTGCTATTTTAACTAATTCAATTCTTCTTTCTTCAGTCAGGGGGGGGATACTTATTATAATGGATTCTCCGTTATTCATTGGATTGAATCCTAAATTAGCAATTTGAATAGCTTTTTCGATATCTTGTAACTTATCTTTCTCCCAAGGTTGTACTGATAGTGTTTGAGCATCTGGGGTATTGATATTTGCCACTTGAGATAATTGAGTAGAAGATCCATAATAATCTAGTTTTACACTCGAAAGCATTGTTGGATTTGCTTTTCCTGCTCGTATATTTAATAATTCTCTTTCAAGGTGTTTCACAGCATTTGTCATTGATTCTTCACAAGCTTCAATAATAAATTCTAATTCTTCCACAATTAATTTTTTATAGAGGTTCCTATTTTAGTGCCATTAATCAATTTCAATAGATTACTAGTTTTGTTCATGTTAAAAACTACAATAGGCAAGTTGTTTTCTTGACTTAATGTAAATGCAGTTGAATCCATTATTTTTAAATTCTTTTTTATTACATCGTGAAAAGTTATAGACTCGTATTTAATTGCATTTTCATTTTTTTCTGGGTCACAATCATAAACTCCATCAACTCGAGTCCCTTTTAAAATTACATCAGCATTTATTTCAATAGCTCTTAAAACCGCAGCAGAATCAGTTGTGAAAAAAGGATTTCCTGTTCCACCACCAAAAATTACTACTCTCTTTTTCTCTAAATGTCTTACGGCTTTTCTTTTTATGTAGGGTTCAGCGACTGCTTCAATTTTTATGGCTGTTTGTAATCTGGTTTGAACATTCTCTTCTTCAAGAGCACTTTGTAGTGCCATTCCATTAATAACTGTAGCAAGCATTCCCATGTAATCAGCTTGAACACGATCAATTCCGTTACTTGCAGCTGATACGCCTCTAAATATATTGCCTCCTCCTATAACAACAGCAACTTCAAGACCTAGTTTTGTAACAGCCTTAATCTCTTTTGCATATTGAGCAATTCTTTTAGGGTCAATTCCATAACTTCTTTCACCTAATAATGCTTCTCCGCTAAGTTTAAGTAATACTCTTTTATAAATCATTGTTGTAAATATAGTTAATGATTACAATTAAATTAAAAAAGAACAGTATTGAATTTTTAATAAATTATGATAAACTAACTCTTTTAAAACTTGTTATTGCTAAATCACTATCAACAGATTTAACATAGTTTGCAACACTTTGTTTATTATCTTTTATATAATCCTGATTTACTAGAGTGTTGTCTTTGAAAAATCTTTTCAATTTCCCTTTGGCAATATTATCAAGCATAGCTTCAGGTTTACCTTCTTGTCTAAGTTGATCTTTTGCAATTTCAATTTCCTTTTCAATTGTTTTTTGATCAACACCGTTTTCATCTAATGCTATTGGGTTCATAGCTGCAGCTTGCATAGCAACATTTTTAGAAGCTTCTTTAATACCGTCAACTGGTTTAGAAAAACCGACTAAAGTTGCAATTTTATTTCCAGCATGAATATATTTTCCAACATATCCAGCAGAAACCTTTTCAAAGTTGCCAATAACTAGTTTTTCCCCAATAACTCCAGTTTGTTGAATAAGCTTTTCATTTACTGACATAGAATCAATTTCACAATTCAAAAAATCATCCATTGTTTCATGTGAAATAGCTAGTTCAGCTAGTTGATTAGCTAAAGTTACAAAACTTTCGTTTTTAGCAACGAAGTCAGTTTCACAGTTTAGAGAAATGATGACTCCTGTTGTATTATCAGAATTAACTTTTGCAATTGCAGCTCCTTCTGAAGATTCTCTATCAGCTCTTTTAGCAGCTACTTTTTGTCCTTTCTTTCTTAAAATTTCTATAGCAGTTTCAGTATCCCCATTGGCTTCAACTAAAGCATTTTTACAATCCATTATTCCAGCTCCTGAAATTTTTCTAAGATTGTTTACGTCTGATGCAGTTATTTTTGTCATAATTATTCTTCAGTTTTTTTAGAAACTCTTGTTCTTTTCTTTTTCTCTTTTACATCAGTTTTATCATCAGCAGTTTCATCAGATTTAACAGATCCTGCTTCTTTTTCTTTTTTAACTTCAGCAATTTCTTTTTCTTTCATTCTTTCAGACAATCCTTCTTTTATTGCGATTGAAACATGATTTAATACAATGTCTATCGATTTAGAAGCATCATCATTTGATGGAATTGCGTAATCAACCTGTCTAGGATCACAATTTGTATCAACCATAGCAAAAATTGGAATATTCAATTTTTGAGCTTCACGAATGGCAATATGTTCTCTTCTTATGTCCACAACAAATAATGCACCAGGTAATCTAGTCATATCTGTAATTGAACCAAGGTTTTTTTCTAGTTTTGCTCTTAGTCTATCGATTTGTAATTTTTCTCTTTTAGAAAGAGCTTCAAAAGTACCGTCCTGTTTTGTTCTGTCAATAGCTGACATCTTTTTAACTGCTTTTCTAATAGTTACAAAGTTAGTAAGCATTCCACCAGGCCATCTTTCAGTAATGTAAGGCATGTTAACGTCGGCAGCAGTTTTTGATACAAGATCTTTTGCTTGTTTTTTTGTGGCAACAAATAAAATTTTTCTTCCAGAAGAAGCTATTTTAGATAAAGCAGAAGATGCTTCTTCAATTTTAGATACAGTTTTGTAAAGGTTAATAATATGTATCCCGTTTTTTTCCATGTGAATGAAAGGGGCCATATTAGGATTCCATTTTCTTGTAAGATGTCCGAAATGGACACCGGCCTCTAGTAGAGGTTTAATTTCAATTTTTGTCATTTTTTTTTAGTTTACGTTCCGTATGATTAGCAATAAATTTTAAATTTATTTAGATGCTAAACTAACTTTCGCGGTGCGAAGTACGACAACAGGTTAATTTCAATATATATATGAACTTTATAGCAATAATCTATGCGGTTTAACGCTTCGAGAATTGGAATTTTTTTCTTGCTTTCTTTTGACCAAATTTCTTTCTTTCAACCATTCTTGGATCTCTAGTAAGTAAACCTTCTTTTTTTAATGCTGGACGATCTTCCTCATTTATCTCACACAATGCCCTTGCTATAGCTAGTCTCACAGACTCAGCTTGTCCATTTATTCCGCCTCCATGAACATTTGCCTTAACATCATAAGATGAAGTTGTTTCTGTTACAGCAAATGGTTGATTTACTTTATACTGTAGAATGTCAGTTGGGAAATATTCTTTTAAAGATTTTCCGTTTATTGAATATGCTCCCTTACCTTTCGAAAGGTATACTCTGGCAACTGATTTTTTTCTTCTACCTATTTTATGAATTACTTCCATATTATTTTAAATCATTTAAATTAATCAATATTGGATTTTGTCCTTCATGTTTATGATTTTCACCAACATAAACTTTCAAGTTTCTAAAAAGAGCAGCACCTAATTTATTTTTTGGCAACATCCCTTTTACAGATTTTTCAACCAATCTAGCAGGATCTTTTGCAAAAAGCTCAGTAGCAGTTAGCGACCTTTGTCCCCCTGGATATCCAGTATGTCGAATATATTCTTTGCTTTCCCATTTGTTTCCAGAAAGCGTTATTTTTTCAGCGTTAATTACAATAACGTTATCTCCACAATCAACATGAGGAGTGAAACTCGGTTTATATTTACCTCTGATAAGTTTAGCTATTTTAGAACACATTCTACCTAGTCCTTGTCCGCTTGCATCAACAATAACCCAGTTCTTGTCAACTGTTTCTTTGTTTGCTGAGATTGTTTTGTATGTTAAAGAATCCAAAATATTTAATTTTTAAAAAAGCATTACCCATGCCTTTAATTGGCCTGCAAATCTACAATAATAAATCAAATCTGCAAATCAGTAATTAAACAAATTATTAATGTGCTTCAAACCAGTTTAAACCAGTGCCCATATCTACTTTTAAGGGTATTTTTATATCGAATGCGTTTTCCATTTCATTTTTAATAATTTCTTTCATTTCTTTTAATTCACTTTTATGAATTTCAAATATTAATTCATCATGAACTTGAACAAGCATTTTAGATTTAAAATTATTTTTACTTATTTTTTGTTGAATACTTATCATCGCAAGCTTTATAATATCTGCTGCGCTTCCTTGTACTGGCGCATTAACTGCATTTCGTTCTGAAGCTCCTCTAACGATTGGATTTCTTGAGTTAATATCTTTTAAATACCTCCTACGTCCTAAAATTGTTTCAACATAACCATTCTCTCTGGCAAAATTTATTTGAGACGATATGTAATTTTTTAATTTTGGATATGCTTCATAATAGGATTCTATTAATTCTTTTGACTCATTTCTTGACAGTGAAGTTTGATTACTAAGTCCAAATGCTGAAACACCATAGATAATCCCAAAATTTACAGTTTTTGCATTACTCCTTTGTTCAGATGTTACTTCATTTATATCAATATTAAAAACTTTTGCAGCTGTTGAGCTATGAATGTCTTGATCATTTTTAAATGCTAAAATCATGTTAGGATCTTCACTCAAGCAAGCGATTACTCTTAATTCAATTTGGGAGTAATCGGCGGACAACATCACATAGTTATCATTGTCACATATAAAAGCTTTTCTAATCTCTCTTCCTCTGGGATTTCTAATAGGAATGTTTTGTAAATTTGGATTATTACTGCTAAGTCTTCCCGTTGAAGCAACTGCTTGGTTAAATTCAGCATGTATTCTTAAGCTGTGAGGATTAATTTGTTTAGGTAGAGCATCTACATAGGTGTTTAATAATTTCTGTAGTGATCGCCATTCTAATACTTTTTCTACAATTAAATGGTCTCCTGATAGTTTTGATAAAACCTCCTCACTTGTGGAAAATTGACCGGATTTAGTTTTTTTAGGTTTTTCTACGATTTTCATTTTATTGAAAAGCACTTCTCCAAGTTGTTTAGGTGATGCTAGATTAAATTCTTCATTTGAAATTTTAAAAATAATTTTTTCTAGTAGACTTAGTTCTTTATGAAATGTAATAGAAAGTTCTTTTAAAAAAGAAGAGTTTAGCTTTATTCCATTACTTTCCATAACTGATAAAACCTTTAATAAAGGCATCTCTATATCTTCAAAAAGATTTAATAACTTTCCTTTTTTTAAATCATTCTTTAGAAGATTGCTTAATTGAAAATTTAAATCAGATTTTTCCATGCAAATCTGAACTTTAGATTCATTATTTAAATCAGGACTATAATTTAAATAAGTTTGACAAGATGTTTTAAAATCGTGGTTTAGATCAGGATTAACTAAATAATGAGCTATTTTATTATCAAAATATTTCCCTTGAATCTTTAACCCTAAGTCATTCAAAAGTTTGAATTGATGTTTTAAATCAAATCCAATAATTATTAAACTCTCTATTTCAAACAAACTTTTAATTTCATTATATATTTCAGAATCTGATTTTTCTAAACTAATGAAATAGCTTTTGTCTTTGTCCCAGCTAAAACTTATTCCTAGGCAATTTTCTTTTTCTTGAAATTTAAAAACTTCAAGTGATATTACTTTTTGTTTTTTTAAAAGGGATACGATTAATTTTTTAGATAATTTACTCTCATTTATTTGATAAAATTTTGATGAATTTAAAAATGTATTTTTTTCTTTATTTAAGTTAGCGTCTGATTGTCCAGGAACACTAAATAAATCATATTGAATATCCTGTTGAATATCTTGAGCAGGTAATTCATCATCTTCCTTTTTATCTTCAATAAATATTCTTTTAAAATTTTCTTTCATTCTGGCAAACTCCAGTTCTTCAAAAATTTCATAAACATTTTTATGGTTTGGATCTTCTAATTTAAAATCATTAAAATCATATTCAATAGGAACATCTAACATTATAGTTGCTAGCTTTTTCGATAGAATCCCTTTATCTTTATTTTGTTCAATTTTTTCTCTTAATTTACCTTTAATTTCAGCAGTATTTTCTAATAAAATTTCCATCGATCCGTAAAGGTTTATGAATTTTTTAGCTGTTTTTTCTCCAACACCTGGAAGACCAGGTATATTATCGACAGAATCACCCATCATTCCTAAGAAATCGATGACTTGTATTGGATCTGTAACTTCAAACCTTTGCTGAACTTCTTTAATCCCCCAAATTTCAATCCCATTTCCCAGTCTAGAAGGCTTGTACATAAAAATGTTTTCAGAAACTAACTGAGCAAAATCTTTATCCGGTGTAACCATAAAGACTTTGAAATTATTTTTTTCTGCATCTTTTGCAACAGTTCCAATTATATCATCTGCTTCAAAACCTTTTTTCATTAAAATTGGAATACCCATTGCTTTTAAAATATTATGAATATAAGGAACGGCAATTTTAATAGCATCAGGTGTTTCATGGCGATTTGCTTTGTATTCTTCAAACAACTCAATTCTGTCACTAGACCCTCCTAAATCAAATGCTACTGCAATGTTTTCTGGTTTTTCTCTTTTAATTAAATCTAATAATGAATTCATAAAACCCATTATAGCACTTGTATCCATCCCCTTGGAATTTATCCTGGGGTTTTTAATAAAAGCGTAATACCCTCTAAAAATTAATGCATAGGCATCAATCAAGAATAGTTTTTTTCTATTGTTCATATATATATATTATATATTTGGATCTTCTAATTTAAAAAATTATAATG
>ERZ887851.230-NODE-230-length-57615-cov-13.218190_pt1 | contig 57615 bp, 51 predicted proteins | sample MGYA00521100_ERZ887851 | MGnify/ENA primary metagenome ERZ887851 (study PRJEB32303, sample SAMEA104408602) | aquatic metagenome | biome: Brackish water; feature: Pelagic; material: water | place: Baltic Sea | collected 2014-06-06T16:11:00 | depth 11,444 m ... | reverse complement strand
AACTGTGTTATTTATTTTTGGGAGAAAATTAGTAATTGAGAATGTTCAATTATTAATTGCAAAGAATATACAGAGACAACTTAAAATTGAAGAGAGATGCCAAAAATGAAAACTAAATCTAGTGCTAAGAAGCGATTCACGGTAACTGGAAGCGGTAAAATCAAAAGAAAGCACGCGTTTAAGAGTCACATTCTAACGAAGAAGACGAAGAAACAAAAGCGTAACTTGACTCACGCAGGGTTGGTACACAATTCCGACGAAGCGAACATCAAGCAACAATTGTGCATGAAGTAATTCGTTTTCGAACGAATCATGCCTAATTAGGTTTCGGCGCAAAGAGCGTCAAAAATGTTTAACCAAGTAATGAGTAACAAAGCCGTTTGAAACAGAAGCGCACTCCTTATTAAAAAACTCAATATTATGCCAAGATCAGTAAATCATGTAGCTTCTAGAGCTCGCCGTAAGGGAGTAATGAAGCACGCCAAAGGTTACTTTGGAAGAAGAAAAAACGTTTGGACTGTAGCGAAAAACGCCGTTGAAAAAGGGTGGTTGTACGCTTATTCAGGACGTAAACAAAAGAAAAGAAACTTCCGTTCATTGTGGATCACGCGTATCAACGCAGGTGCACGTCAACACGGAATGAGCTATTCTCAATTCATGGGACTCGTTAACAAAAGCGAAATGGAATTGAACCGTAAAGTTCTTGCAGACCTTGCAATGAACCATCCGGATGCGTTCAAAGCAGTTGTTGACGCAGTTAAGAAATAAATTAATTACTCTCTGTATACAAAAGTCCTGGCGTTTGTCAGGACTTTTTTTTGTGCGGTATTTTGGAGAATTGGATTGCCTGAAAAACGATTGATAAAATAGTATGCGGCAACTACTTAGATGGAAATGTGGTTACTACGTAATTTGCAGTTGTAATCTATTTGTGCTTAATGGAATTGCGTATATTTGTAAAACGTCAGCATAAAGTGGACCGATCATAGGTTAAAACTTATTAGGGGTTTCCATCAATTATACTGGAAAAACCTCCATGGTAGTTGGATTGAGGGTAGAGGCTGAAGATATCAGAACGGGAAAGATCAAACACTGTAATTCCTCGTATTTCACTATGGTAGCCAAGGACGAAAATGGCAATGGCGTTCAAGTTCCTGGGCTGATATTAGATTCCAAGGAAAGCATTCGACGTTATGCACGAAGTATGGAAAGGCAAAGACATTCTTCCCTCCGCGAAAAAAGCTTTGATCCTGAAGAATTCGTCATGGAAAATTATATGGACGATTTACGAGATCACAATGTGAAAGTCACATTTAAAGGATGAAGTCAATCGAGGCGTTTCATTAAAACTGCACCGCCTTGATATTCTGAAACGATTTGAAACCTTTCCTCTAGTAGATGCACTTCTTCTGACGGCAAGTAATAATAATCCGCATTTGACGCTGGGTCAATCACCTCATCATAAGACGCCAACTCTAGCCAAGGAACCGATTCGTATTTCTTATAAAATGCAAATGAATTATTGTAGAGCCAATGCGTCGCTAACGTCACTTTACTCCCATCTTTGGATTCGATTTCATCCAGCACCACGAACGTTGAAGCATCAAACTTCCATTCCTTAAAACTATCGGTTCGAACTGTCGTTGTCAGGTGTTGAATAGCGATTAAAACAATCAACCCAGCCAAAACGGGTCCAACGCCTCGGAACTTTCCTTTTGGAATAAACCTCAAACCAGAAACAATAAGTGCCGTGAAAATTGGCAACAAAAAGAGTGCGGTTCTTCCATTGAGGTTGGGCACTCCCAAAACTGATGTCTGAATTAAATTCACGCTGACCGTAAAGGCCAAAACAAGGCTGATAATTACCAAAGGCTGACGAAACCCTTCTTTACTAAATCGTGATTTGAAGAGAATTAATAGTGCAATCACCCAAAGAAAAATGGTACACAAGAAAACTCCAAAAGCGACCCAATCTGCTCTTGTAAAAACACCTGAATCCAGCAGAGATTTGTGAACGACCGAAAAAATTGTCTCATCATAGAAGCCTTTTGACGTCCAGTATTCAAACTGATCGGTACTGCGCATTTTGTAGATAGGTTGCGCAATCAAAGTGAGGTAGCCGACAGATGTAATAGCAAGAATTCCCCATCGTTTTAGACATTCACCCCAAGAGCTTTTGAACAAAAGAAAGTACAATGCGGCCATGAGAACTGCAGCGGCCCAAAAAACGAGTACCGTAAAATTGGCATAGCTTGCCAGGAGTGCCAATCCGACCGCCCACCAAATATGTTTATTGATTCGATGATGAAATCCAGAAACGAAAAAACTCAGTGATAACATGGTCAAGGCTGAGGAAATCCCATACCCTCGACTCAAGGCAAAAAAATCAAGGAAGTAAGGACTTAGCAAGAAAAGCAAGGCCGCTGGCAGGAATAAATACATTTTATCCTGAATGGTAACCCGCAAGAATCGGAAGACACCAAATGCATAGACGATATAAAAAAGTAAGTTTGGTATTCTAGCAGACCAGTCGTGTGTACCAAAAATCCAACATGAAAATTTCGTGAAAAGCGTATTTAGAATATGATTGTTGGGCCACGCATCGGGATACATCATGATTTCCCATGTGGAATACTTGGTATAATTGATCACAGTCCAGGCTTCATCATGTGTAATTGGTACCGTGAATACTTTGAAGATTAGGACCGAATAGAGTGCCGCAAAAACTGCAACAAAGCCTAAGATTTGAGTTTTAGCAATGGGTGGAATTTCTCTTCGCATCGGTGTGAAGTTAAAGATTCCCTCCCTAAAAAAATAAAACCTTGCTAATTTGATATTAACAAGGTTCCATTCTTATCTATAAGTGTAGAGTTATTGCACCACAAATTTTTGAACTCCTTTGGAAATATCAGCATCCAATTCCAAATAATACATCCCTGGGGATAATTCTGGCTTGAAATGTGTTTTTCCTTGATTAATGTCTTTCACATAAACCAATTTTCCAGCTGAATCGTAAATTCTCGCCGTTGCGAATTCAAAACTATCATTTGAATCTATAACGAACGTTCCGTTGTTTGGGTTGGGTTGAATGGTGAAGTTGATCAATTGATTCTCTTGAAGGGAAGCTAAAGCATTATCAAAACAATCCGAGCCGAGTCCGTTATAAAATACTTGTACGGCATCAGCTGTAGCTTGTAACTCTGTTACACTGTTCAAATTATCCGTTCCTTGAGCGTATACAATTGCGTACGATAATTTTACACGGTCAACAGCTCCGACGGACATGTCTGGCGTAAAAACTCCAAGATCTGTAGATGCTAACATTCTTCTATCTCCTGGAGGGTTCGCTACATTATTTTCGGACCAACTCCCTGTAGTATTTGGATCTCCCGTGTAAAAGTAATCTGTTAGCTGATTATTTTGATCCAATTGATCCGACCCATCTTGCCAATTTCCCCGCATAGCATTGTAGTATTCTACAGATAAATTTGGATCCGTGAATGGATATGATACCGAATTGGAATAAGAGATTGAGAAATCAAGTTCGTGAGAAAGCACCACTAAACCGAGAGCAGGTGGATTTGCTCCGTAGCCTATTACGCCTCCCGTATTCTCGTCTAAATTATCGCCATTGTACGTGTAAATCATATTTCTTGTAGTGTCTGTCCCTACGTAATCATCGAAATAATTCCCTAAATCAGTGTCTAAAAAGAAGGACGCTGTTGTTCCAAAAAGCGTCTGTGTCCCCATATTAACAACTTCTACATCAACAAAGGTAGTATTCATTAATTCTGGAACCGAAGAGTATTGGTAGAACATAAAGTGAAATTCTGCACCAATTGGATCACCATTTGAAACAGAATGAAGTCCTCCAACGTCTGAACTTATTATATAGGTTGCGGCATCTCCCTTTATACAAGGATAATCCCCCAACGCAGGTTCATACACGCCGTTATTATTTACATCGACAAAAGGTGCAATATAAGATAGCATTCCATCATAATTCCCTAGAGTAGTATCTCCATGAGCGGGCCATTTCTCAATATCCGCAGGCATAATGTATCCGGAAGCTTGATAATTGGCGATATGATAATCTATATCGTCTTTGGTTACCGACCAAGTAGTTTGACCAAAATAATTCTGGATAGTGGACCAATTGTTCGGAGCCCATTCGGAAGGATTGTGACGTGTTGCAGGACCTCCCCAATAATCTTGGCCATTTCCAGCGTATTGCTGCGCGGCTAGTTTGACTTGACCGTTTACATCTGTGCCCCCAAACCAGAGTGCTCCAGAGAAAATGGCGTGAGTTCCATTTCCAGCAGGAACCTCGTAATTGTGAGTCGAATTAATGGAATCCGTGAAAAAAAATCCATTGTCGTAAAAAGAAGTATTCACATTATTCTCATTCAATATTTGTGCAAGTGACGCAAATGAGACTGAACACAGGCCGATTAATAAATAGTAGCGTTTTTTCATAGTGTGATATTTTTAGCCAAACTAGTCAATGATTGTCAACATGTTCGTACTTCTGAACCAAATCCAAAACACTTTATACAATTGATGATTTTTTGCGTTTACGGTTCAATCAGTCAATACTACTTTTCAAATTTTAATCGAAGACAATTAATGGATTTTGACGAGTTAAAAAGATACATGTCAAAAACTAAAAGCAATGAAGGGAAAGAAAAAAACGCCGGTCTTCAAAATTGAAAACCAGCGTTTTGCCGTTAGGAAGAACTTTACTCTCAATGAACTATTAAACTTAATTCTACTTCCTTACGCTCTTTTGGATTAACTACTTCCTCAGAGTTTACTAACACAATAAAGATTCAATTCAAAGGTAGCTATGGAATCTAGTTTATTTTTGGCGTAACGTCTAATTTCAAGGAGAATTTAACGCATCCAGATATTTCTTAGCATTACCAAAATCAAAATATGCTACCGTTTAAATTAGGTGGTAGGCACTTGAAATGAAATCCGAGATAATCTTGATATACACGTCTACACGAAAACCATTATTAAACTTATTCTACTTCTGAGAAAGATTCGGTGCCTTCCTTGCGGATTTTCACAAGGAGCATTGACCCGTTCGCGTCTGAATCGCCTCCGTCTGGAGTATCTGCGAGTTTTGGATATTTTATCTTGAGTTGACCAATTGCATCGGACCATTTGGTTGTTTCGGAAACGTACGCACCTGAGAATCCATCATAAAAAACGATTCTATATTTACTGGTGTATTCCATTCCGTCAATTTTCAATAATTGTGACCCTCCAATTCCGCTGTCTGTTTTCCAATCAAATGCTGCTCCATTTTTATAGACTTCATCTGTTCGTGCCTCTTGCTCCTCAGTGAGGGAACAATCACAAGATTCAGGAGACTCGTCACACCACTCTTCTCGCATCGAGTAACGATTCACAGTTCTATTATTGATGACTGCAACGGCACGCTGGGAACTACTCGCTTTTTCTGTGAGAAAGAGCATTTCAGCCTTTTTATCCTTTCGAAGATCGAAACCAGGCTGCCAATTTCCTTCATGAAGCGGAACATCTTCAAAAAATGCTTTCACGACAGGTAGTATTCTCCATGCATTCATTCGGTTTTGTTCATTTTCAAATTCGGGATCATTGTTATTGAAACGCCAAGCCAAACCTGGTCCTGCCGCACCTGAGAAAGCACTCATCACCATCATTTGACGATACGTAAACTGATTGTCGCAGCCATGCAGTCCCACCCCCATTTCAGAATACATCAAGGGCTTTGCGTTGGCATTCCGTTTCTTGTAAAAATCTGCATCCGTTTCTTTCAGCATTTTATAGTCTTTCGACTGAAACTCATATTTCTCAATTCTAGAGAAGTAATCATTATAGCTCATTATATCGATAAACTCTGAAAAATAGGTGCTATCACCGGCATACAGAGAAATTCCATCTTCTTCGTCGAAATGATAATTGGATGCGTTGACATAATTTGGCGTTCCACCATAGTTGACACAAAAAGGATGATCCTTTTCTTGGAGTTCTTCTTTTATATATCGACCCATTTCAATTTGCCATTCACTTAACTTTCTCACGTAGCTTGTATCATGGAAGTATGGCTTGTATTCAAAAATAGAAGGGTCGACACCACAATCCTCTTTCATTCCGTATCGAACACCTGAAAAATTGATCTCATTCATCAGCTCCAAGGCAAAAATATGTGTCGAATACCCCCATCTCGAAACGATATATCGAAGACGATTCTTGTAAAATCTGCGTGAATCCTTATCGACAAAGAAATCATCAATATTTTGAACTCCGTAGGTCGAATCTGCATGATAGCAATAACCGCGGTCGTCCTCAAACCATCCGCCAATGGCATCACAATGAATATACGGATCACTTCCATTCGTCCAATCCCAACGATACATGCTAAAAAGACCTGTGTACGAAAGCGGGGTTGTGTAAGACATATTAAAATGCATTCGCAAGTCTATTTCCTCAATGTGTTCCACTAATTGATCCATTTCCCAAGCTTGCGGCATTCTACCAGAATAATTTCCCAGCTTTTCAAATTCAATTTCGGTGGTCCAAGGCGTAAACATGTATCGGAAATAATTCGCTCCAGCATCCTTTAGTGCATCAACTGCCGCGTGATATCCAATGTAGGCCTGAGGGTCCGCACCATTTTTAGTATAGCCCGTCGCTAAGGTTCCTTGTGCTGGTAAATTGGATCCCACAGGAATGAATAATTCGTCATCCAATTCAAAATACCGTTTGTTATCACTTATTTTAACATAACTCGGCAACCCCGTGTCCGTCACCATGAAATAAAAACTCTCTGATCTTAATACTGTTTGTTGTTGTGGGAGCAAGGCGGAAATATTGCACTTCCAAACACCCGTAAATTTTGGAGCAAAACGTATTCTAAATATGTAAGGATCTGCACCGTTCATTGTTGACCAACCCTTTAAATTCGAATCACGACGGTATTCTTGATAAAAAAAACCAAAAGCTTTTTCGTCTATTGTGACTCCGTTTTCGTCCACGTGGGAAAAGACTGCTTGAACGTCAATTTTTTGAGGGTCGAAAGGATTAAGCCCTTCACTTTCACCATTGCTTCTAACAAATCGTAAAATCTCATTTTGAAGTTCTTCAGGGAACGCAATTCCCAATTCAAACTTATCATTCAGGCGAATGGAATCGAGCAAAGAGTAATTGATGGACGCAATCTCGAAGTCGTACTTAGGACGGGCAAACAAATATTCGTCTCGCTCCCCTCCTATTTCGACCCACTTATCTATCCATGAAGTGGTGCTAATTTCTGGGTTATAGACGTTCACCTGCCCGAATAAATTAAAACTGAATAGAACGAAAAGAAAACTCGCAAAAGGAACTTTAAACAGCATGATCTAGTTCAATTTAAACGTTTTGATGCACTTCCAATGGAATGAAAAATCATCCGCTGATTGACCTTCATCCTGCCACCCTTGATAAACAGCCAGATTCCCCTCTTTATCTTCGATGGTGTAAAAATAATCGCCTCCACCGGCGTACCAGCCTCCACGCGCAGCAATTGCATTTTCAGGGATTTGGTGGTCACTAAAATCGGATACAGGGATATTCAAACATGCATTGCATTTACCGATTTTAACTTTTTCTTTTTGAAATGAGACAAGCACTTCATACACGGGCACATAATCTATCTCACCAAGGTTCTTGCAGCTAAGTTGACCATCCGTCGGAAGAAGTTTAAGGGATTCCACAGGAGCAGAAACTTCTTTTACCTCATTAACGACAGTATCAACATCTGTGGACACCTTTTTGGTATTAGATGTTTCCAGTTTTTCGGGAGCTTTTTCTGCGCATGCAATTATGGAAAAAAGTACGGCAATAGCGAGTATAAATTTCATAAATTCAGTTTGAGATTCTAAAGTACGCAAAAAAAAAATCGAACCTCATGCAGCGTTTTCCTCATTTAATGAATCTATGTAGATAAGCGTGAAAGAATATTCGAAAAAAGAACTCATTAAAAGGTGCTTGAAAGGTAAGCCTGATGCACAGCGAATGCTATATGACAAGCATTCTTCAATGGTCTACGCAATATTTTTCCGTTATTCAAAAAATGCAGAAGACGCCTATGACATCCTTCAGGAATCATTTATTAATGTCTTCAAATATTTAAAAAATTACAAGAGCGAAGGATCTTTTGAAGGATGGATTCGAAAAATATCAGTGAACTGTGCCATTCGTCATTATCACACTACGATGAAACGAATTGATACAGGAGATTTGGAAGTTAATACGGATCTCTCAGGGTATTCTAATGTTATAGATGCATTGAACGCTCAAGAATTGTTGGAAATGATCAACAAACTTCCCGATGGCTATCTCAGCGGAACTAGGATTTGGAGCAAGCTCTTTTAGATACTCAGCCACAAATACTGCGAGTCCAGGATTATCACAATACCTGAAAGATGCGCAGTCCGCCCAGCTAAGTCTAAATGGGTTTGCTAGAGTGAATTATCATCTTAATCCCTGGTTTTCTGTGCATTCAGGTGTTGAAATTCAGCAACAAAATCACACCATTCAATATACAAACACCTCAACTTCATCCTACTGGACTGCCGACACGGTGGGGTACTACTTCGACTCGATTACACAGCAGCAACTGCCAATTATCGACTCCAATTACATTACTGAAACAACGCTCAATCCTCAGCAATTCCAAAATCGTGAGACTTTTGTTTCCATTCCATTTGGTTTTATGGTTGACTTCCCAGTTGGCATTCGCACTGAAATTGGCGTGAGTCTCAGCGGAGTCTTGGGGATTCGCACGAAAGCAAGTGGGTCTACTTTGACAGACGAAAACAACAATTCCATTCCGATTGAGTTGGCTTATAAAAGCACAGGAAACTTAACCATGCGCCTATCTCTTCGATATGCTTATGCGCTCACAGAGAAAAATTTCATTTATTTCGAACCCTATTTTGGTTTCGGATTGAATAACCGCTCTACACCTGACCTGCCTTATGATACGAGGTACTCGAATAGTGGAATCCGATTCGGTTTTAGAAGAAATTTCTAACTTTTTTTTCGTTCCATGCAGCGAATTGGTGGTTTGTTGTCTCTATCCTAATAGAAACCCTTTAAAATAACAACTATGAAAAATTTACTTCTCTTTTTAACCGCCGTGAGTATTAGCCTTATCGGATTTGGTCAATGTCAATCCAACTTCTCCTACTCAACGAGCAACGGCACAGTTTCCTTCACAAACACTTCATCTGGATCAAATCTTGGTTATTCGTGGTCATTTGGTGATGGTGGAAACTCAAATCAAATGAATCCAACCCACACCTACAGCAATACGGGCCTATATAACGTATGCCTCACAATTTATTCGTTAGATAGTTTAGGTACTTGTCAAAACACGTATTGTGATTCACTTTATGTGGTTGCAGATAGCACAGGGACAAATTGCACGGCTGACGCAGTTTTCGACGTCAATCCAAATGGTACGATCACAGGAACGGCAACGTCACCAATGGCGACCTCCTTTTACTGGTCATTTTTTGATAGCAATGGTAACTTAATTCACGACGCGAGTACGAACCCAGCTAGCTACAATCCAGGTGTTCCAGGTGTTTACACTGTCTGTTTAACTACGTATGATAGTTTACAGTTTCTATGCGACTCCGTTTGTTATACAGTGGCGACAGATAGTACCGCAGGATTAAATCTGCTGGATGAAAATTTGATTTCTGTCTACCCAAATCCAGTAAATGACATCTTGATTATCGCGTCACATTCAGAAATCGTAAACGAGATAACTATAGTAGACCTTTCAGGAGCTATTATTTATTCCGAAATGGTTCTTGAGGATAAAACGAAAATCAATATGGATCAATTACCAGGAGGAATGTACTTCGTTCACGCGTTAGGTAAAGAAGGACAACAACTTTCTTCGTGCAAGGTAATAAAACGATAGTTTCACAACTTTTTTGCACTTGAAGTACAGGAATTTTGGTTTGATTGAAAAGGTCTCTCATTACGAGGGGCCTTTTTTTGTAGTAGGTAAAAAAAGAAGGACTAGAATCTATTGCTACGTGGTTGTTAAGGTAATTTGTTCGATTTTTACGGGGTCCTAACAAACGCCTAAAAAGCTGTCAATCTGATATTTAAGAAGAACGTTTCGACATTTGTAGAAATGTAGAATTGTAGAAATGTCTCTCCTAATTGAAACCCACAAAAAAAGGGATGCCCTTGCGAACATCCCTTCCGACTCTCTTAGGGTCAATTTATTTCTCTTCTACTTCTTCGAAGTCAACATCCGTAACTTCGTCTTCGGCATTCCCTTCTGCGCCTGCACCTCCAGCGTCTGGACCTGCACCTGCATTTCCGTCAGCGTTTGCTGCTTTGTACATTTCCTCAGAAGCTGCTTGGAATACCTCGTTTAATTTGTCCATTGCTGGTTCAAGGTTTTCCATATTCTTTGCTTCGAATTCTTTTTTCAATTCAGCTAATGCATCTTCAATCGGCGCTTTTTTCTCAGCAGGAATTTTGTCTCCATACTCTTTCAATTGGCGCTCAGTTTGGAAAATCAAAGAATCTGCCTTGTTGATCGTTTCAACTTGCTCTTTTGCTTTTTTATCCGATTCCGCATTCGCTTCTGCTTCCGCTTTCATTTTTGCAATTTCCTCATCAGAAAGACCAGAAGAAGCTTCAATTTTAATTGATTGCTCTTTTCCTGTTCCTTTATCTTTTGCAGAAATATTCATGATCCCGTTCGCATCAATATCAAATGTCACTTCAATTTGCGGAACACCTCTTGGCGATGGTGGAATATCTGTCAATTGGAATCTACCCAATGTTTTGTTATCCGCAGCCATTGATCGCTCTCCTTGAATTACATGAATATCAACGGATGGTTGATTGTCAGATGCTGTTGAGAATGTCTCACTTTTCTTTGTTGGAATTGTCGTATTTGATTCGATGAGTTTTGTCATAACACCTCCCATCGTCTCGATACCAACTGACAAAGGAATTACGTCTAAAAGCAGTACGTCTTTTACTTCACCTGTTAAAACTCCACCTTGAATTGCTGCACCAATCGCAACCACCTCATCTGGATTGACTCCTTTTGAAGCTTCTTTACCAAAGAAGTTTTTCACTGCATCCTGAATTACTGGAATTCTTGTCGAACCTCCAACTAAGATTACTTCGTCGATATCGCTTGTAGATAATCCAGCATTTTTCAACGCAGATCGACAAGGTGCTATTGTTCGCTCAACGATTTCTGAGATCAATTGCTCGAATTTAGAACGTTGCAATGTACGTACAAGGTGTTTTGGCACTCCATCAACTGGCATTATATATGGCAAGTTGATTTCCGAAGATGTTGTAGAAGACAACTCAATCTTCGCTTTCTCAGCTGCTTCTTTCAAACGTTGTAAAGCCATTGGATCTTTTCTTAAGTCCAAACCTTCATCCGCTTTGAATTCGTCTGCCAACCAGTTAATGATTGCATCATCCACATCATCACCTCCTAAGTGCGTATCTCCGTCTGTTGAAAGTACTTCGAATACTCCATCTCCTAATTCAAGGATAGAAACATCATGCGTGCCTCCTCCAAAGTCAAATACCACAATTTTCTGATCAATTCCTTTCTTATCAAGTCCATACGCCAAAGCTGCTGCTGTTGGCTCGTTGATAATACGCTTAATTGTCAATCCTGCAATTTCACCCGCTTCTTTTGTCGCTTGACGTTGCGAGTCGTTGAAATATGCAGGAACTGTTACTACAGCTTCAGAGACTTCTTGTCCAAGGTAATCCTCTGCAGTTTTCTTCATTTTTTGAAGAATCATTGCTGAAATTTCCTGTGGTGAATATTTTCTATCATCGATAACGACACGTGGTGTGTTATTATCTCCCTTTACTACTTTATAAGGTACGCGACCAACTTCCTTGCTCACATCGTCAAATGTGCTTCCCATAAAACGTTTGATAGAGTAGATCGTTTTTGTTGGGTTCGTAATCGCCTGACGTTTCGCCGGATCACCAATTTTTCGTTCTCCTCCGTCTACAAAAGCTACTACCGAAGGAGTGGTTCGTTTACCTTCCGAGTTTGTGATTACTACTGGCTCATTTCCTTCCATTACAGAAACACAAGAGTTCGTAGTTCCCAAATCAATTCCGATTATTTTTCCCATGACTTATTTAAAATTTTCTTTTTTCAATTAACAACGATCACAATTAGGCAATCTTTATGCCATCGGCAATTTCTGCCAGTTTTATGACAAAATGATAGCTTCCAGCCCATATTAACCCTTCAAAATTCCTGACAAAACGTCAATATGTCAGTTCAATTCTCTTTCAAGAACTCATTTTCTTCGCATTCAACCCTCAACTGATAAACATGTGATTTTTTTCAATTCATTATTCGTATATTATTAAAGGCTCCTGATTTGTGTCCATTACCAAAAAACTATAGTCATGTTATCAACTTTCGATTACCATTGCCCGCATTGCACTAAAAAATTGAACAACGAAAGTGAAGTTGCTTTTTTAGTGAGGTATGAAAACAAAGACAAATCTAAATTGACCTTGGCAAAAAGACCAGGTGTTTATGGCTATAAGTCGACGCACGATCTTAATATTAAAAATGGAGATAAAGTTTCGTTCTTTTGCTCTCATTGTGAAGCAGACCTTCAATCAAAAAAACGCCCGAAATTCATAGAAATTGAATTATGGACAAATGGAAATAGATTTAATTCGCTCTACTTCTCACCTATTTGTGGGGAACGCGTTTCTTATGTCGAGGCAGAGGGAGAATTAATGGGCTTCGGTGCTGACTTTATTAGCATTATGGAAATGAAACAAGGTATTTAACTTTCTCACCCACCGTTTTGAATTAATTTCCTGACGCTAAAATTCAATAAAACACAGTTGTTAAAGGATTCTAAAATTGTATTTTCGCAAGCACGACATTAAATTAGACGATGAAAAGGATATATATTGCTGGATGTGGAGGAATGCTGGGCGAAGGTTTTTATAAAATATTCAAAGATGACTTTAGAATCAAATGTACCGATAAGGACGTCAATGAAGATTGGATCTCGTTTTTGGATTTTAGGGATTTCGATTCTTACAAAAAAGATGTAGTAGACTTCGAACCAGATTATCTCTTTCATTTAGGTGCCTACACTGATTTAGAATACTGTGAAGAAAATGTTGATGACACGTACATGACCAATACATTATCCGTTGAAAATGCAGTTAGAATTGCAAATGAGTTGGACATTCCCCTTCTATACATAAGTACCGCAGGAATATTTGATGGTATAAAAGATGCCTATGATGATTGGGACTTGCCAAATCCTCTCGGAGTGTATGCTAGATCTAAGTATATGGGGGAACGTTTTGTTTGTGAAAATGCAACCAGACACCTTGTTTGTCGCGCTGGTTGGATGATGGGATCTGGACCTGCTAAGGATAAAAAATTCGTTCAAAAGCTAATGAAGCAAATAAAGGCAGGTAAAAAAGAACTTTTTATAGTTACAGATAAGGACGGAACCCCAACTTATACGCATGATTTTGCAAAAACAGTGAAGGAGTTGATTAAATACGAGTATTGGGGACTTTACAATATGGTTTGCGGAGGAGAGACAAGCAGATTTGAAGTAGCTGAAAAGCTGGTCGAATATTTAAATTTGAAGGATGAAGTAAAAATCACTCCTGTTAAATCTGATTATTTCAGTGCGGAATATTATGCAGAAAGACCTGCGTCGGAAAGATTGATAACAAAAAAGCTCGATCTCAGAGGTGTGAACAAAATGAGAGACTGGAGAATCTCTTTAAAAGAATATCTTGAAACCTATTATGAAGGATACTTGGATAACTGATCTTTACGTATCTGAATTGAGCGTTCTTTTCGCATTTAAAAATCCATATAATACATAGTATCGAGCGATAATGATATATTTGGCTTTTTTAGCTTGACCTCTAATTAAAAATCCTACAGCCAAAATTAGAGCTGCGCCCATCTTAAATATGTATTCAAAAAACTTGGATACCAAGCTTAAAAAAGAAGATTTACTTCGATAGTACTCTCCTTCTCCAGTAATTCTACTTACCTTGATAACACCAGATTTAGCGACTCTCTCCTTACTAATGACATGCTCCACATAGATTGTAGGAATGTACATAAAAGAAGTTTCCATTTTTTTCAACCGGAGAAATAGATCTTTCTCATCACTTCTCAAAACTAAATTTTCATTAAAACCACCAACTTTTTCTAAGATGGATTTTCGATAAGCCATATTGCATCCTACAGGATATTTTTGATCGAATGGTTTTTCTAAATCACCAATATCCAATTTCGAAAGTATACCGTCCGTATATTTTGAACTCCATTCTGGTGGCTCACATTCAGGAAAAATAGGAATTACCTTCCCACCAATCACCTCCGCTTTAGGATACCTGGCAAAAGCACTTATTATTTCTGAAACATACTCCCGATTGCATAAACCATCATCATCGATAAAACTAACAAGCGCAGCTTTGGACTCTTTTACACCGCGATTTCTCGCAAAAGTCAATCCTTGATTGGTCTCTAAAATGTAGTAAATATTATTTTCAGGGAATTCATCAGAGGCATTTTTACAAATTTCAGGAGTGGCATCCGTGCTATTGTTATCAATTAACAAAATCTCATAGCTACCTTTGTCCGCTATCTGGTCGCACAATTTCGTAATTACATCATGAATATATTTTGCTCTGTTGTAACAACATACAATTACGGAAAGCTGTATTTTATTCTCCATCTCTGATGATCGATATTTTAAATATAGGTGGATAAAGGTAAGAGAAAAGAGAGAAACGATCGTTATGGTTTGACTATCGAATTAATCCATCGCTTTGTAAGAATTTTCACTCATCTCCAAAAGCTGCTCGTATTGAGATGGTGTTAAATCTGAATGAAAATATCCAATTGGGTTCACCTTCTCTCCGTCTTTAATCACTTCATAATGTAAATGCGGTCCTGTAGATTTACCCGTTGATCCTATCAAACCAATCAACTCACCACGCTTCACTTTTTGTCCCACTTTCACTTTGAAAGCGCTCAAATGAGCATAACGTGTTTTATAGCCAAATCCGTGATTGATAATGATACTTTTTCCGTACCCCCAGCGTTTGTCTTCTATTTCCTCAATATAGCCATCACCTGTCGCATAAACTTCTGTCCCTTTATCCGCGGTAAAATCAACACCTGTATGCATCATACGTGTTCTGTAAATGGGATCAACTCGAATTCCGAAGCCAGAAATACCACGCTTTAACTCCGAGTTTCTTACAGGTTGAATCGCAGGGATGTGAGAAAGCATCTGTTCCTTTTTCTTCGCTAAGGCAATCAGCTCATTAAAGGACAGACTTTGAGCGTGCAAACGTCTTTCTAACTTATCGATTTGTGCTGCTGTTGAAATTAGCAATTTGGAGTTCGGCAACTTTGATAAATACGAATATCGATCACTTCCACCCGCTCCCATCATTCGCAATTCGGCAGGAAATTCTTTGGCATGAAGAGCCGAACGGTACATGTCCTCATCTCTACTTTGAATGGCATCAAGAGCTTCGTTAGCCAGTGCAACTTTGTTCTGCAGTTGCTTCACCTCTCGCTGAACTTGTTGCAATTCTTCTTTCATCATTTTCTCCTTGGGAGAATCAAGTTGACGCGAAAAAAACAAAGCGAGAACAATAGCAACCACAACATTTGGAGCTAACCATAGGACAACACGAAACGCTTTACGACCAAAGGATACAGTTACCTCTTCGTATGCTAGCGTTTTCGGATTGTATTTAAAATGTTGTTTCGACACAGCCACAAAAATAAGGAGATTCCCTAAAGCGCCGGTGTTAAAGAAGCATAAAAGCCAAAACCTTTATCAGAGAAGCTCGACAAAAAGATAAAGAATTACTTTTTTCTCGGACGACCAACTTCTACCAGACAATAATCTGATCCGTCAAAAATAGAAATTGTTCGTACTACAAATTTATCGCTTCCATGCTTAAAAGTTAATTCACCACGGCACGATTTAATACCTCTTTTCGTTTCGACTTCATAAGCGAAATCGTCCATCTCAACTTCAGACCATTTAATCCCAAGCTCAGAACCTGTCTCAATCAATCGTGAAAATGAACGATCCAATTCCTTATCGCGATCCTCTTTCGTCATTTTGGTTAAACGATTTCTCCCATCTTCATCTTTGATCACATCTTTATTCTCGCCCAATTCACGAACTTCTTCTAACGTCATGAAATAATCCCGGAAATCCTCCTTGGATAATTCTCCCAAATCCTCCAATAAATCCATCACTTGAGGGCCTACATCCTCTGGATCCGAAACACTCGAATCTGAACCACATGAAGAAATAAAAAGTGTAAGAAGTACGATTAAGCCAATGTAAATTTTCATAGTTGTAGATTTTTGAAAGACAATATAATAATAATCCCCCATTCGTTCTTGAATTCCTAATTCAATCCATTATCTTCGCAGGTGAATTTCAAAAATAGAATTATGAGTAATTTCTTCCTTTTAGATACAGCGACCACAAGCGAAAAAATCATGGAATGGGTTCCAGATTGGATGCTGGATAATAAATTGGGGGCAAATTCTATATATGACTGGTTGGTTTCAGCAATCATTCTGTTCGGAGCAGTCATCGTTGGGAAAATCCTCTATATCGTTATTGGGAAATTTGTTAAAACCCTTGCCAGTAAGACGAAGTCTAGCTTAGATGATATTTTAGTCGATCAATTAGAAGAGCCCGTGGTCTACGGAATCGTCATTTTAGGTTTCTATTGGGGATTCAATCGATTGCATTTTAACGACAGCGTGGATGCTTTTTTTGCCAATGCTTTTATTATCATTTTCATCCTGAATGTGACTTGGCTCTTAGCTAGAGTCATTCAATCACTTATCGATGAATACGTAGTTCCTTTTGTTGAAAAATCAGAAAGTGATTTCGATGATCAATTGTTGCCAATTGCACGTAAAACAGCGAATGTCATTCTATGGACTTTCGGTATTCTAATTGCCCTTAGTAACAGTGGATTCAACATTGGGGCATTAATCGCAGGACTTGGAATTGGAGGTTTGGCATTGGCGTTGGCAGCACAAGACACTGTGAAAAACATCTTTGGTGGTGTCATGGTATTTCTTGACAAGCCTTTTAGAATCAAGGATAGAATCAAAGTGAACGGTATGGATGGTTTCGTAGAAGAAATTGGTGTTCGCAGTACTCGATTGAGAACCTTAGAAGGTCGTGTTATTACTGTTCCAAACGGTCAGTTCAGTGATAACCCAGTGGAAAATGTAACGTTGGAGCCCACACGTAAAATTGTTTCGAATCTAGGTTTAACATACGACACTACACCAGAGGAAATGAGCAAAGCAATGACGATCCTCCACGATATCGTTAAAGCAAATCCAAAAGTAACAGACGAACCACTTATTTCTTTTAATAACTGGGGAGACTTTTCTATGGGGATTCTTTTGATTTATTACATTGAAGAGCCTGACAACATTTTGTCTGCACAGTCAGAAATCAACTTGGAAATTTTGCGTCAATTTAACGCAGCAGGTTTAGAGTTCGCATTCCCTACTCAAACGATTTACAAAAAGGAATTGCCTTAATTAACATTTAGAATCTAAGAATGACAGTAGCTGAAATACGTCAGAAATTTTTTGATTATTTCGAGTCCAAAGGACATGAAATAGTTCCAAGCGCACCAATGGTTGTGAAAAACGATCCCACGTTGATGTTCGTCAATGCAGGAATGAATCAGTTTAAAGATTATTTTCTGGGATACACCACTCCGAAGAACAGACGTGTGGCGAATTCGCAGAAATGTCTACGTGTTTCAGGTAAACACAATGATCTTGAAGAAGTTGGCGTTGATACCTACCATCATACAATGTTCGAAATGCTGGGAAATTGGTCTTTTGGGGACTATTTCAAGGAAGAGGCAATTGCTTGGGCATGGGAATTACTTGTTGACGTATACAAAGTACCAGCCGACCGACTATACGTAACTGTTTTCGAAGGTGATGAAACAGATGGTGTTCCCTGTGATACGGAAAGCGTTGATATTTGGAAAAAGTATATCGCCGAAGATAGGATCATTTTGGCTTCCAAAAAGGATAATTTTTGGGAAATGGGAGAAATTGGACCGTGCGGCCCCTGTTCTGAAATTCATGTGGATTTAAGATCCGACGAGGATAGAGCAAAAATCGATGGTAAATCTTTGGTTAATGAGGATCATCCTCAGGTTATTGAGATTTGGAACAATGTTTTCATGCAGTTTAACCGCCGTGCAGATGGGTCGTTAGAATCCCTTCCTTCGAAACATGTAGACACAGGAATGGGATTAGAGCGATTGGCAATGACCTTACAAGCGAAACAATCCAACTATGATTCTGATTTGTTTCAAACACTCATAAGACACATGGAAAAAGTGTCTAACGTGACTTATAAAACCAAAGAAGAAACAGATATTGCGCTCCGTGTGATTGCGGATCATATACGTGCCATTGCTTTTTCAATTGCAGATGGTCAACTTCCATCCAATACGGGAGCTGGTTATGTAATTCGCAGAATTTTGCGTCGTGCCGTACGCTACGGTTACCAGACTCTAGATTTAAAAGAACCATTCCTCGCAGACCTTTCGACAGTATTGGTAGAATTGATGAAAGACCCATTCCAAGAGTTGGAACAGCAAAAAGAATTGATCTACAAGGTGATTGAAGAAGAGGAAAAAAGTTTCTTCAGAACATTAGAGCAAGGTCTTCGTCGAATGGATTCTGTGATTGAAGCAACGAAAAAGGACGGGAATTCAACCATCTCCGGAAAAATCGTTTTTGAACTTTACGATACTTTTGGTTTCCCAGACGATCTCACTTCCTTGATTGCTCGCGAAAATGGGCTTTCTGTCGATGTGGAAGGGTTCAAAGTAGAATTGGAACAACAAAAAGATCGATCCAGAGCAGCAACTGCTGTAGAAACAGATGATTGGATTGTTATTCGTGAGGATAACGTCGAAGAATTCGTTGGATACGATTTGCTAAAAACACAAGTGAAAATTGTAAAATACCGTAAAGTTTCTCAGAAGAAAAAAGAGTTCTTTCAGGTCGTTTACAATCTTACTCCATTCTATCCAGAAGGCGGTGGTCAAATTGGGGACACAGGTTTTCTTGAAATGAATGGAACCAAATATTCAGTTTTCGACACGAAAAAAGAAAATAACCTGATTGTTCATTTGATGAATGAACTACCAAGTTCACCTGAGGGTACTTTCGAAGCCGTTGTAAATTCAGAAAAACGAATTGCATCTGCATACAATCATAGTGCGACTCACCTTCTACATCACGCACTTCGTGCTGTTTTAGGAGAACACGTTGAACAGAAAGGTTCGTTGGTAAATCCAGATTATTTACGCTTCGATTTTTCTCACTTCAGTAAAGTGACAGATGAGGAACTCGAGCAAGTTTCCAACTTGGTAGCAGATAGTATTCAAGCGAATCACGCACTCATAGAAAAGCGAAACACTCCAATGGATATAGCGCTAGAAATGGGCGCTATGGCACTTTTTGGAGAAAAGTATGGTGATACTGTTCGTGTTATAAAATTCGGAGATTCCGTTGAGCTCTGTGGAGGAACACATGTCAAAACAACTGGTGAGATTGGTCTATTCATCATCACACAGGAAACTGCAGTTGCGGCGGGAGTTCGAAGAATTGAAGCAATTACAGGAAAGAAAGCCGAGGCTTATTACAAAAACAAGGCTGCAATACTTGATGAAATCTCGCTTCAACTAAAAAACCCAAAAGATTTAGTGAAGGCCGTTTCCGATTTAAACACCAAAAACCAGTTGCTTCAAAAGGAAATTGAAGAACTCATCCGAGAAAAAGCTAAAGGCATTAAATCGGAATTAAAATCAGCGATTCAAGAGCACAATGGTATCCAATTGTTAGCACACATCGTTGATTTGGATGGTGGATCCATTAAGGATATTCTCTTCCAATTACGCGGCGAACATGAGAATTTTGTTGGAATTATTGGAGGAAAAGCCGACGGAAAGTGTACTTTAAGCGTTATTGCTTCTGAAAACCTTGTGAATGCCAATGGAATTCATGCTGGTAATTTAGTTCGGTCTGCATCTATGCACATTCAAGGCGGTGGTGGCGGTCAACCTTTCTTCGCAACCGCAGGCGGAAAAAAACCTGAAGGACTGGAAGCAGCGATTGAAGAAATTAAAGAAGCAATTTAAGATTATTTTTTAATCAGTAAATAGAAAGAATTATATCCATGGGATATCAGTCGATAAAAGTCAAAATTGAAGGTTCTCTTAAGATTCTATTTAAGTCTAAGAAAGCCACAATTCTGGCTAAAAGACGATCAAAGGATCTTCTAATACTTGGAAACGGCCCTTCGATAAAAAAAGATATTTCTCAATTGCTCGAGTTAGCCAAAACAAGAGATGTTTTAGGGGTTAATTACTTTCCAGCGACTAATGAGTTCATTACATTAAAACCTCGTTATCAAATGATTGCATCTTCACAATATTGGAATATAGATGAAAATGAATCATGGGACAATGATCGTAAAAAACTATTTGAAATCCTTGTTGAAAAAGTTACATGGGAGTTACATCTTTTCGTCCCTATAATTGCGCGTAACTCAAATGCATGGAAAGTTTTTATGGCACAAAATGACCATATTAAAATAAGTTATTTCAACCTAACATCCATTGACGGACATCCGCTTTTTTTCAAAAATTCACTTAAGAATTTCAAAGCCTGTCCCCGTCCGCACAATGTGTTAATTCCTTCAATACTAATGGGAATTAATTTAGGTTATGATAACTGTTACCTCGCCGGTGCTGACCATTCCTGGTTACCTGAAATTTTTGTGACCCAAGATAATATTGTCATGGCAGCACAAAAACATTTTTACCAAGAGCAGTTTAAATCATTAAATAGCACTTTACTTTCAGACGATGCAAAACCATTTTTCCATCCAAATAGTCTGAAAACTCAAAAACTTCATGAAATCCTGCTCAAATTTTACTATTCTTTCAAATCTTATTGGATTCTTAAGGAATATGCAGAATCACAAGGCACAAAAATCTATAATTTAACCGAAGGTTCTTTCATCGATGCATTCGACAAATTAACATATGACGAAATCACAGCTTAAACAGCATACCAAGTTCAAATTCATTCACAAGATAAGGTTGTGGAGACAAAAGCAACGCTTGGGGAGCTGCGGATCGAAGGTGTACTTCGATAAAGCAGTAGATATTTTTAGATTCACTAAAAATGTTCACCTCGGTGATCGCGTCATGTTAAAATCTGGCACGAGAATTTGCGCATGTAATTCGAATGCAACAGTCACAATTGGAAATAATACCACTATTGGATATCACACACATATCTTCGCTTCTTCGAATATTGAAATAGGAGATAATTGCCTAATTGCTCCATTCGTCTATTTAGTTGATAGCGATCACAATATTGCAAAAGATCAATTGATCAATAATCAAGGAAATACCTCGAAGTCTATCAAAATAGGCGACGATGTCTGGATTGGGACTGGTGCAAAAATTTTAAAGGGTGTCGTTATAGGCGACGGCGCGGTAATCGCCTCGGGCGCACTGGTAAAAGACGATGTCCCTCCCTATAAAATAGTTGGAGGAATTCCAGCAAAAATAATAAACGAACGTATTTAATGAAGATCGGGGCAGTTATCATAGCACGATATAATTCTACACGTTTGTACGGTAAAGTGCTAAAAAACTTATCAGGAATACCTGCCTTAGAGCATACGTACAATCGGCTTTCAAAAGTTCTATCGGAGGAGCAAATAATACTTGCGACCTCTGCCGAAATTTCTGATGACCCAATCGCGAATTTCACCCAAATGAAGGGTTGGCATTTATATCGTGGAAGTTTGGACAATGTAGCTGAAAGATTTCTTAAGGCTGGACAGTCCATGGGGTGGGATTACCTAATCCGAATCAATGGCGATAATATTTTCATTGATTTAGAATGCTTGCAAGAAATGATTGGAATTGCCAAAGAATCAGAGTACGATTTCCTTTCAAATGTTAAAGATCGAACTTATCCAAAGGGAATGAGTATTGAAATCGTCCGAACTTTGTTTTACGAAAATTACATCGAGCAAATTTCAAAATCAAATAATTACAAAGAACATGTAACTATTGCGCTCTATGAAAACTTATGGGGCAATCAACGCTTTTTCTATAATACGAGAATCAAAGAATTACAAGGCATACAATTAGCATTTGATACATCAGAAGACTTCGAAAGAATCGAAAATTTGATAACGTTAATTGGGAATAAGTATCCAGATTACAAATTAAATGACATCAAAAACGCTTATGAGCAATTGGAAAGGTAAGAATGGACCTCTAATGATAGCTGAGATTGGCGGTAATCATGAAGGTGATTTTGCTTATGCAAAAAAATTAACACAACTCGCAATTAATGCAAACGTTGATTACATCAAGTTTCAATTATACTCCGGAGACTCCCTTGTGAGTCCTATTGAAAACCCCATACGAAATCAGCATTTCAAAAAATTCGAATTAAATCATGAATATTATATCGAGCTAGCTGAAATGTGCAAAAATGCCGAGGTCGGATTTATGGCGTCAGTTTGGAATCCAGAGTATTTTGCTTGGATCGACAATTACATGGACATCTATAAAATAGGGTCCGGAGATATGACTGCCTACCCTATTTTAGAGGCAACTGCAAAATTAGGTAAACCAATCATATTATCAACCGGATTAAGTACTATGGAGGAGGTGCTAGATGCTGTTCAATTTATTCAGTCTTGTAATGACAAATATAAAGATCCTGAAAACCTTTCAATCCTTCAATGTACTTCGATGTACCCAATACCACCAGATTTCGCACACCTCTCAGTTATGAGAAGTTTTCATGAGGCCACGGGATTACCTGTTGGATATTCAGATCATACAGAGGGGAGTTATGCGCTGGAAATTGCCGTAGCCATGGGTGCTCAAATTCTAGAGTTCCACTTCACAGATAGCCGAGAAGGTAAAGAGTTCAGAGACCATAAAGTATCATTGACATGCGATGAAGTCCTTGAATTAAATAAAAAAATTGCACTGATTCAACGGTTAAGCGGAGATCAAAAAAAATCTCCCCAATCGGTCGAAGATGATCACCTTATCACCTTCAGACGTGCTGTCTACCCTGCAAAAGATCTGCCTTCTGGAACAGTTTTAAGCACTGATAATTTAGTATATTTGCGTCCTAATCATGGAATCGATGCACGAGATTATCGGAAAGTGATTGGAAAAAAAATTACACGCAACCTTAGAGCACACGAAAGACTCGACTGGAGCATATTAGAATGACTATGTTGAAATGGCAAAAAATAACCTCATTAAATCAAGAGGGAGAAAAAGATACAGAAACGTGGATCCGAAATGAAAATGGTGTCACAGAATCATACGATTTGGACATCTACATGGGAAAAAAAACGGATTTACTTGGTTTAAAAAAAAACATCGTTGAGAAAATCAAGAAAAATCTTGATTATTACGCCGAAACACGAAAAAAACTCTACGCTGGTTCCATTGATAAAAAAGAGCATGTCACAAATTGTCCAATCACTGGCATTTCAAGTGATCAGGCAAAAGAAGTGGCAAACATTTATGGTGCCCAATACATTCAAACGCCAGACACAGGTCATGTTTACGTTAAATATAGACCATCGAAAACATCAATTAATGATTTTTATCTGAACGATGTAACTTATGCTGCAACTTACACGGATAAGAAATCTGCTGAAAGCAGATTACAAGCAATTGCCATTCCATGGTTGAACTGGGTAAAGGAAGTTTATAAAAAACAATATGGAGTTTATCCAAAAAGAATTTTAGATGTTGGATCTGGAGCAGGACATTTCGTAGAAGCTTGCAGAAGAGACGGTATCGAAGCACACGGAATTGAACTGAGTGAATCCAGTCGTGAATTTGCCAAAGAAATTTGGGGGTTTGAAATGGATGGTAGGGACTTCACTCAAGTTACAAAAGATTATGAAGGTTACGATTTAGTCACTTTTTGGGGCTTGCTCGAACATACACCAAATCCGAGCAAAATTTTACAGGCTGCATACGATATTGTATCGAAAAGTGAAAACGGCGGAATGGTCATTTCAAAACTACCAAGATGGTTATCATTAAGTTCTGCGGCACAAAGACTCAATCCTGAAACAATAATTCGACATATCGATCCTATGGGGCATATTATGTTGTTTACAGATGCTTCTGCGGCTGAATTATATGTACGAAATAACTTCGCTCCTGTCGCTGCATGGTATTATGGAATGGACGTATATGAAACTTTAATGCAAGTTGGAAATCACACAGATGATTACAATGCATTAGAACGTACTGGTCAAATGCAAGTTGACCTTCAACAGTTTGTTGATGAGTCTCGTTTCTCCGATGGACTTACAATTGTTGGAATTCCTAATTTGATTGAATGAATTGGATGAAATTGATCACGGTTTACATAACCAACTATAATTATGGTGACTACATTCGTAAAGCGATTGAGTCGGTTTTAAATCAAACCGTTCAAAATTTTGAGTTACTTGTCATTGATGATGGTTCAACTGATCATTCGAAAGAGATTATTGAATCGTACAGAAATGACTCCAGAATAAGCATCATCTACCAGCAAAACAAAGGTTTAAATCGCACGAACAACGTAGCTTTGGAATTGGCAAATGGACGATATATTATGCGTCTAGATGCCGACGATTATTTACGGGAAGATGCGCTTCAAAAATTATCTGAAAAATTAGAAAGTGATTCTGAATTGGGATTAGTGTTTCCAAACTATTACTTGGTCAATAAAGAAAATGTAATCATCTCAGAAGAGGTACGTCATGATTTTGATCGAGAAGTGGAATTATTTGATCAAGCGGCGCATGGTGCCTGTACTATGATTCGTACTGATTTTTTGCGTTCTTTAGGTGGGTATAATGAAAATTATACGTGCCAAGATGGCTATGAGCTTTGGGTTAAATTTACTCGAAAATACAAAGTCAGCAATGTTAGTGAACCTCTATTCTACTATCGCCAACACGGTGCGAATCTAACTTCAAACGAGAACAGAATATTAGACACACGTGCAAAGATCAACGCTGATTATGTACAACGAAGTGGCAAAAACACGAACTCACTTATTGTAATCCCAGTGCGTGGGGGCGAAAAAGACCTTGCATTTCGAAAATTAGGCAAAACCAATTTCATTTCTAAAAAAGTCACTCAAGCACTGTCGAGTGAAAATGGAGTTCATATAGTAATCACTTCTCCAGACAACAAGGTTTGGGAGGCGCTTGATGACAATTTAAAAGGAAACGAAAAGATTTCCTTTCATCATCGTAGTGAAGAAAAAGCACGGTTCAACACAAGTTTAGACGGAACCTTACAAGACATCTTGGAAATAGATGAAATGGATCAATTAAGATTTAAATGCATCACATTAATAACCATCGAATACCCATTTTTAAAATCACATAAAATAGATGATGCTATTCATACAATGTTTTTATTTGGAGCAGATTCACTCTTAAGTGTTCGTGCCGATAATTCTGTTTACTACAATCATAAAGGTGATGGCCTTCACCCAATCATGGAGAGAGATCAGTTTACGAAACTGGAACGGGATACATTATTTCGTCATTCGGGTGGGGTTTCTGTTGTTCTTAGGTCCCATTTTGAGGTGTCTAAAAAACTTATCTCTGGGCGAATCGGTCACATGATTATTGATCAGGAATCAGCCTTTGGTGTGTTCAGTGAATATGATTTTCAACTTGCACAATTGCTAGAAATAAATAGTCAGTGAAGCAAGTGCTGTAGATTTGAAGAATTCATGGATTCCGAATCAAATCTTTTGTATAATTTGTCTCCACCTAAAACTTTGGTAATAATCCGCTATGGGAGTTATTCAAAAACAATCGACGCGTTCTTCTGTTCTAATTTATATTGGAATAGCGATTGGCTTTCTTAATTCAGCGCTTCTATTACCAAAATTCTTTTCTCCAGAAGAAATTGGTATGCTCGGCTTCCTAAACTCATTTACTTCGCTTTTTTCAATTGCTGCATCCTTTGGTATTCCGTTAATAACAATAAAGCTCTTTCCTGAATTTCGATCTGAATCGTTAAAGCATCATGGCTTCTTTGGATTTGTTTTTTTAACGAGCTTGATCGGTATCGGCCTGGGGCTTTCTTTCTACGGACTGTTCAGTGAATATCTAATCTCGGATAAAAATAGCGCAAGCAGTTACCCTCTATTTGGATTGATGTTCGCAATTTTATTCGCCTCTAGAGTTCTCTTTCGAAATTATGACAGCTATGTGCGGATGCTCTACCATTCGGTAACTGGAGCGTTCTTAGAGAATGTCTTTTTGAAAATAGCAACGCTCATAGTTTTGGCGATTGTGATCTTGAAACAATTCAGTTTTGATGGACTTTTTATTGGTTTTGCTATCGCGTCGGCAACACCTGGAATAGGTATCCTTTTATACAGTCTCCGATTTAATAATGGCCTAAACCCGAGACCGCTATTTCGTAAAATGAAGGACCGTAAACGAGAACTTTATACCATCGGTATTTTTGGAATGCTCGGAAGCCTAGGGAGTATTATAGTCTTGGAGGTTGATCGATTGATGATTAGTAATATGCTCGGTCTTGAAGCGAATGGAATTTATACTATTGCCTTCTTCTTCGGCGTTTTTGTCAGCACTCCATCCCGCGGTTTAAAACGCATCGCACAAGTGGTAATTTCAGAATCGTGGAAAAATAATGATATGGCCAACGTTTTAAATGTTTATAAAAAAAGCTGCATCAACCAATTGCTCATTTCAAGTTACCTTCTATTGTGTATATGGTTTGGAATTGACTACCTATTTCAATACATGCAACCCGAATTTGCAGCTGGGAAGTACGTAATCTTATTTATTGGAATTGCCCAGGTTGTTGATATGGGAACAGGAGTCAACAATGAGATTATCGTTGCATCACCTCACTATAGATACAACAGCTACTTCACAGCAAGCCTTATTGGCCTTGTAATTCTCCTCAACTATCTTCTTATTCCAATTTGGGGAATTGAAGGAGCGGCTTTCGCCTCTTTGGTAGCGATGTCATTAATCAATTTGTTGCGATTTCTGCTGTTGTATATCAAATATGGCTTCCAACCTTACACTGTTTCAACAGCATTTAACCTAACTATCGTTATTATCATATACGGTTTAATGTTTCTTGTTCCTCAATTCGAAAATCCAGTTGTAGGTATTCTTCTAAATGGAATGATAATAACAGTTCTTTTTTGGATTCCTACTTATTTCCTCAATCTTTCTCCAGATTTAAATAATTTGATTGATAGGCTCCTTGTGAAAATTCGAATTCGGAAAAGTTAACTCTTTTTCGAACCCTTTTCCACTTCAACTGTACTGAGTCAAAATAGCCGTTATGAAAATCATTTTGATTCTATCTTGCATTGTATCCTTTCAATCTTTCGCAAAGGGGGGTAGCGAAAAAAGAATGCTTCCTGAATTTTATCTATATAAAACTGAAAAGGCACCTGAATTGAATAAAAATCAAGCCATTTACCGTTTTGAGTTTGACTTCTTTGATCCGAATGAAGCCAACGCTACAGTTATTTATAGCATAGACAATTTTCAAGATACGGCACGGCTGGAAGATGGAGTTTTCGAGGTAAAAGCAACGGCAGGAAATCATATTTTTCAAGTCTACATTAACGAAAACTATCAAGAACTTTATTCGGATTCTTTAGCGACAAGCTCGAGAACAAAAGCCTTTTACAAAGTTCGTTTAAGCGATGTGTATTCACCTGTATTGATTGACAAACCAGTGATCTATTTGTACCCTGAAGTCGAGTCTAACTTTGAAATCGTGGTGAAACCTGCAGGTGAATTTACATTTCTATACCCCGCTTATGACAATGGCTGGGAAGGAACTATGTCTCCTAACGGGAATCTCAAGATGAACGGTGAAACGTATCGTTATCTTTTCTGGGAATCGGAACAAATAGTCCAAAACATTCTTCCTTCAGAAACTTCAGGTTTTGTGGTCGATCAGGCGAACCTTTTCACTTTTATTGAGGAAACATTGACCTCTGTTGGCTTCAATTCACAGGAAAAAGCCGATTTCATTACGTATTGGGTGCCCAGAATGCTAAAGTACAACCGTATTTTCATCGCAATCGACCAGAATGAAAAATGTGATCAGTTTGCAACATTAGAAGTGAATCCAACTCCCAATCATTTACATCGCTTCTACATTTCTTGGGGCGAATATAATGGTGATTTTATTCCCAAAACACCTAAATTGTCTAAGATTAACAGACAAGGGTTTACGGTTCTTGAATGGGGAGGAACAGAAATTAATATTATTAACGAAAACGAAATCTGATGAAATATTTATTCATAGGAATCTTATTTATAAGTCTGAATTCCCACGCAAAAGCTTTATTAAAAATAAATTACGGAGTCACACATCTGTATGATTCACTGGATGCCAATCTGGATTCTAATCAAGCTATTTACGAATTTCAATTTTCCAATTTACGCGTAGAAGACATTAATTCCATGCTTCATTTTAGTATCGATGGACGAGAAGACTCACTAAACTTAAATGCTGGTTTATTGAAATTTTCCACAAGTCCAGGAAAGCACGTTTTTGAGTTTTTAGTCAATGAAACGTATGAAGAGGTCGTATCAGATTCTTTAGAAATACATTCACAACAGCGTGGATTTTATCAGGTGATGCTGATTCAAAGTCTTCAAATTGAAGTCATCTACCCGCATCGATTCGATTCGATTAGGATTGAGCACGTAACGTACAAACCGGTAATCTACCTCTACCCAGAAGTATCCACTTCTGTGGATGTTCGTCTTTCCATTAACGGAGAAAATCATTTCTTCTATCCAAAATATGAAAACGGATGGCATGTTACAGCTCACCCCAATGGAAGTCTGGCCGTCAATGGTGAAAACTACAGGTATCTTTTCTGGGAAGCGTTGCAAGATGGGCATTTGGAAACCTTATCTGATCCTAAAGGTTATATCGTTCAGGGCACGAATGCACTTCAATTCTTGGAGGAAAAATTGACAGCAGTCGGATTTACATCTGAAGAAAAGGCAGACTTTATCACCTTTTGGGGACCTCAACTAGCTCAAAATGAAAAGAGTTTTGTTCGTTTTGAATGGAATGACGCTTGCGACAAATTCGCAACGCTGGATATAGAACCAAAACCTGACCATGTCAACAGGTTTTATATTTTCATAGCACCAACCGATAACGAAAATACGCCTGACCCACAGCAACTTCCTGTAATAAATCGATCCGGATTTTCAATCCTCGAATGGGGCGGACAAATCTCAAAAACACCATTAAACCTGACATTATGAAAATTTTAATCGCATTTCTTCTATTCACAACTTTTTCCTTTGGCAGTCAGGCAGAACTCGACTTAATGCTGCTTGAACCTGATAGCGTTTTTACGAACGAGAGTTTAGGTCCTGATGAGACTGTTTTGAACTTTTACTTTACGGGGGAAGTAATCATTCCTGAAAATTCTATACAATATAGCATTGACGGAATTCAAGGGAAACTAAAGGAAAATCAACCACTCCAGTTGAAAACAACCAAAGGATCTCATAACTTGCAATTCTATGTAGAAGGTGGTGAATATTACGAAAATTACAGTGCCATTTATGTTGAAGGTCAAAAGGAATATTTCTTTACCATTTATTTTCGGCAGGCAGAACGAATGATCATGACGGAAAAGCCTGTCATCTACCTCTACCCTGAAAAAACGAAAGATGTTCAAGTCGAAGTTGTTCCGAAAGGCGATTTTTCGTTTACGTATCCTGAATACACCGATGGATGGAATGTCAGAGCGAATCCAGATGGAAGTTTAATCATCGACGATGAAAAATACAATTACCTCTTTTGGGAATCAACTGAGAAATACACCGAAATGAATGAAGGCGATACCAAAGGATTCGTTGTGGAAGGTGAAAATGCCACCGCATTTTTGGAAGAAAAATTGATCACTGCGGGTTTGAATGCTCAAGAACGGACGGACTTTATCACCTATTGGGCACCGCGCATGACTCAACACGAAAATGTTTTCATTCAGTTCAAATTTAATAGTGATTGCAACGACCACGCGACCTTAAATATTACGCCAAACCCAGATGAAATCTATCGAATTTACATTCTGTGGAGACCGACAGAAAACTTGGTAATCCAACCCAAACCTCAGAGTATTCCAGTGATGAAAAGAGAAGGATTTACTGTTGTCGAATGGGGAGGACAGAAATTACCAACAATCAAAAATTTCTAAATGAAACTCTTCTTAGCCGCCACTCTTTATATTATTACTGTCAATTTTGCTATTTCCTCTGAGTTCTTGGAGAGAAGTCATTACTCGGTTTTATACGACACACTTGACACAGAAATTGAAGAAGAGAAAGGCGTTTTCTTTTTCGACCTAAGCTTAATTCCTGAAACATTGGACAATGAGTTGCGGTATTCAATAGACAATGATGAAACGCAAATACTCCTACTCAGCGAAACTCGTAAACTAACAATCCTTACTTACGCAGGGAGACATTCCTTGCAATTTTTTCTAAATTCAGATTTCAAAGAAATTTTCATTTTTAATCTCCCCATTTCGTCGCAGCATCGTAAAGGAATTGAACTAAACTTTAGGGTTGCTCCAGAGCTTCAGCCTGTGAAAAAACCTGTGATCTACCTATATCCCGAAGATACGATGCAGGTTAGCGTTGAAGTCATTCCGAAAGGCGAATTCACCTATACCTACCCTGAGATACAAAATGGATGGAACTTTACCTGCGCACCCCAAGTTGAGATTTTTGACGGTACTCACAGTTACCCATATTTGTTCTGGGAATCGGAGCAAAGAATTAAGCAGAAGGACATCAATCCGAATGCAGGAGTTTTTATTTCAGGTGGAAATGCCATGCAGTATTTAAATGCACAATTGACTCAATTTGGACTCACTAGTTCCGAACGCGCTGACTTTATAAGCTTTTGGGGACCTCAGTTGCAAACAAAAACAAATTTGTATATTTACCTTCTCTTGGATGAAGAATGTGATGCCTTTGCATCGTTGAAAATCAGCCCACAACCTCAGAATGTCTCACGAATTTATGTGATTTGGTCTGAGGTGCCAGCTAACTACTCGCATCCGTTGGAATCTCAACTGATCCCTACGATGAATCGCGACGGTTTTACGGTAATTGAATGGGGTGGCGCTGAAGTCGATGCGGCAATTCTTTTTCCGGAAGATTTGTAAAAATGAAATTTAGACTGTTAACATTATTCTCCATTATTCTTGCCTTGGTCATAAAGACTTATGCAGTAAATACGCGTGATGGTGTTATCGACGAGGAAGAAGTCGAATTGCTTGCAACCTGGGAACTTAAAAATCGTGAAGATTCAATTCAGCATCAGGAACATGTGTATCGAATTGTTGATGTGATCGCTTCAGCCGACAAAGTAACAGAAGAATACACTGGCGCAGCATCGTTGGTAAAGTGCAATACTTATTACGAATATACAAAGCTACGCCGTGCGGCAAACGAAGTCGAATTGAATGGACTCCTGTTGCATGATTCACCGATCATCAGAGTATATGCCCATCGTGCTTTGATGGAGAGAGAATTGATGGTGAATCCTGATTTTGTCGCTCAGATTGCAAACGACTCAACAGCTATCGAATGGCTCAACGGAGATGTCCTCGTTAGAACAACGGTAATGGATCTTGTTTCTTCCAATATGTTTTTGGTACAAGAAAAAGACAGCCTCTTTGCTGACGCTGCTCTATTCTAATTTCACAACGAAATCTTTATTTTTTTGAAATGGATCGACGCTTCCAAGTGAAGTAAGATGCCATTAAAAGCACGATTCCAACGAAAGCAGGTATAAACTGACCGTTATTTACAGCAACATGCGCACCAACCGCTAGTAACAGATTGAAGAAAATCCCTGCATAAGCCCATTCCGTAAGTGATTCTGAAAATTTCGAAAGCAAGAGAATTACCCCTGCAATTTTAGCAATCGCCATTGGATAAATGAACCAACTAGGAAAACCGAGATCACTAAAAACAATCTCTACATCATCGTGTGTGGCAATATACATACCTGCCGACAAAAGCAAAAACAGTGAGAGCAAACCTGTGCTTGCCCAATGAATAAAATTATATGTTTTAGAATTTCCCATCTTTCCGGCTTAATTTTGTTACCATGGTAAATTTAAACGCAATTATCGACCTCTTCTACGAAATGGAAGTTTTTATTCACAAAAAAACGAAACTATTTAGCCCTAGGATTGGCGAAGGTTTTCACGTCGTCACCTGTGATTGAATTTCCACATAGGATGATCAATCGTTCTATAATATTTCGCAATTCACGAATATTACCTGACCAATCTGTGTTTTTCAATTCTTCCAATGCTTTTGGCTCAAAAGACTTTCTGCCAATTCCATGCTCAGCACAGATCATTGTCATGAAATGGTCTGCCAACAACGGAATATCGTCACGTCGGTCGTTCAACGAGGGAACATGAATTAAAATCACCGCCAATCGGTGGTATAAATCCTCACGAAAATTACCTTCTTCTATTTCTTTTCGGAGATCTTTATTCGTCGCAGCAATAACGCGTGCGTTGATTTTGATATCTTTCTCGCCTCCTACTCTTTGAATAACATTCTCTTGTAATGCGCGCAAAACCTTTGCTTGAGCGCTCGCGGACATATCACCGATCTCATCCAAGAAAATGGTTCCTCCAGACGCCAATTCAAACTTACCTTTCTTTTGCTTTACAGCGGAAGTAAATGCTCCTTTTTCATGACCGAACAATTCACTTTCGATTAATTCAGATGGGATAGCCGCGCAATTCACTTCAATAAATGGAGCGCCTTTTCTGTCGCTTAAATCGTGGAGGGATCGAGCAACGAGTTCTTTTCCAGTTCCGTTTTGTCCAGTGACTAAAACCCGTGCATCTGAAGGAGCTACTTTTTCGATCATTTCCTTGATCTTATTGATGCCATCAGTTTCTCCAATGATTGATCCGCCTTTAAACTTTCTAACGGTCTTCTTTAAAACTTTTTTCTCCTCAATAAGCACATTTCTGTCCTTCGCGTTTCGAATGGTGACTAAGATTCGATTCAGGTCGAGTGGTTTTTCGATAAAGTCAAATGCTCCCTTTTTAATCGCCTGAACCGCAGTTTCAATATTTCCGTGTCCACTAATCATTATTAAAGGTGCTTCCACTTTTGCGAGGAGAATTCCGTCCAAAACTTCCATCCCGTCCATTTCTGGCATTTTGATGTCACAGAAAATTACATCGTAATGCTCGGTAGTTGCAAGTTTTAAACCTTCTTTACCATTTTCAGCTTCATCAACTTCAAATTCTTCGAATTCTAAAATCTCGCGAAGTGCTCTACGAATTGCTCTCTCATCATCAATTACCAGAATCTTGCCCATATCGGATTTTTTTGGAGTAAATATAAGGAGAATTAAGAGTTTAAGTAAACGCGGCAAAGGGCAAATTATATTAAAATAGGTAACATTTCAACCTAATATTTGCATTCTTCGTTTCTTACTTTATGAAACCACTTCCAATTACATTCTTCCTATTGACCTCCCTCCTTTCTTGTAAGAAAGAAGTAGCACAACCTTGTCTCGTAAACGTTTTTACTCAAGTTTTTAATGATACTTTGCAACCTTCAGATTATTTGATGCTATACGAAAATTCATGGTGGGAATATTCAAATGGTAAAATTGATACTTGTGTGAATATTTCTTTTCCTCAAAAAGACATTGACCCTGATGGATGCAAGAGAGTTACAATAGATTACTACCCTACTACAACGACCCCGATGCTAGGAACCGTGGACGGTGATATTTCACTTGTAAACCCCAATAAATTAGTTTCTAAAACGCTCAGAATTCCTTTAATTTCTGATCAAATTGGAACAATATATCACGGTTATTACGTTGTTGGAAGTGGAACAATGTCAGGCGAAAAGACATGGCTCGTAACTTCCTATGGACACCATAATTCAATTACCATAAACCAGGTGACCTATTACGATATTTATGAATCCAAAGTCGAACGTTACACATACTACTGGCATGCACCGGGAGGACCTGCCCCAGAATTTGGATACCATTTTTTCTTCGCTAAGGATATCGGAGTAGTTGGATACAAAAACCTCTATGGAACAAACCCTGTCAGTTCAGAAACATTCAATTTAGTCGATTATTACATCGCGCCTCACTAACTCAACAAAGCACCTTCTTTCAGGGAATACGGACAGATTGTCACTTCCTTTGTCTGAAGTTTTTCCATCGTCCAGCGAATCGAATAGGCCGCAATTGGAAGCATTTTTTTACGAATTGGTGTGATCCATGGGTGTGCTATGCGTTCTTCCAATGTTGACTTAAGCACCCAATCAATTTGTTCGTATAAAGCAGCCATTGGCAGCGGAAAAGTCCGATCTTCTTTTGGAAACGGCATGGAGAAAATCATTTCATAGAACGTTTCAAAACTTCCAGAAGCTCCTATCAACAATGAGGAATTCAAGTTATCGAAAAAACCATTGGTTTCCGTCTCAAAAATTTGCCCAATCTTTTCTTGAATATCATTTGGCAATTCTTCGGGACTGCCCAGCAACTGAAAAATACGGGAAACACCAATATCGAAGCTTTTTGCCGCGATTACTCCACTTTCATTTGCATGGATGTATTCGTTGCTTCCTCCACCAATATCCATGATCACTCCAGGTTGTTTGAAATCATGAAGTAACGACACACCTCGGTAAATCAACGTTGCTTCTTCTTGGCCACTAATAACGTAGATGGGAAATCCCAGTGATTTTTGAGTCACTTTAATTAAGTCCCTCGCATTTTTGGCGGAGCGCATCGCCGATGTTCCAAATCCAGTGATTGTTTGTACTTTTTGTTGATCGCAAATTAATTTGAACTTACTTAAAGCTTCAATGGCACGTACCATCGCATCAGGTGCAATTATTCCATCATTGATTCCATTCATCCCTAATAAAACTGGCTCTTTCGTTGCATAATCTATAGAGAACTTACCGTCCTCTATTGTTCCGATTAACAAGTTAAACGTGTTCGTTCCGAGATCAATAATTGCCTTTTTCATGAGCCTCGAAGCCATTTTAGAAGATGCCTCAATCGCAAGCGGTGTCCAAACTGTAGAATTCCGTTTCTGTATATTCGAGATGCGACGAGCAACAGAAGTATTGCACTGGCAAAAAGTACGAACATCGAAAGGAAAATTTGATACTCCTGTCCGGGCTCATAGCCCTGCATTAATTTTACCATGACCACCACAGGTGATGTGAAGGGAATATAGTGTAACCAATTTGCTAATGACGACTCCGGATAATTCATGGCATAGTAGCCTGAATAAAGCGCGAGAATTAAAATAAAAACGAGCGGAAGAACAAATTGTTGACCATCGCTCTCGGTTCCCATCGAAGCTCCAAGAGCCGCAAAAAAGGAAGCATAAAAAAGATATCCACCGATAAAAAACACGACGAAGTATTGCAACATCACTCCAAAATCGACCTGACTGTAAACCAAATCGACAAATTGATTGTATTCCATGGCCGCGAGCATTTGCTCTTCATAAGAAACATCTGCCTGCAGAGCGAGTTCCTGAACATTCAAATTTTGTGGATCAAGCATGTCCAGGAAAAGCGTTTCTCGCATGTAATAAAGTCCAACTCCTATAAAAACAGTCCAAATTACAAACTGTAGCATTGCGCTGAGTCCAACGCCCATAATCTTCCCTGCCATCAATTGACGTGGCGAGCATGTTCCCATCAACACTTCAACTATTCTATTGCTTTTTTCTCTTGCGACACTTCGTAGAATCGTCATTCCAAAAAGAGCAATGAATAAAATAATTAAAGCACCATAGAAAAAGCCAACCCAGACACCCATATTGAGCGCCTCATCGTGAGGATCATACACATTGTGAAAGACCATATTCAAAGGGCGTTTGATCTTTCGATAATCTTGAATAGAAAAACTGGTAAAATTATCCACCATCACCTCCTCCAATCTTCTCTCTACCTGATATTGCACTTTGGTTTGAATCCGAATGGAAGGTGCTTCCCGATAAAAAACGTGACTTACCTTGTTACTTAATATTTTCTCGTTGATTTCAACGACAGCATCAAATTGCTGGTAGCGCTTCCCTTCAATAAACTCTTCATTTTCTATATAATCATTGAGAAATGAGTAGTGAATAGAGTTTTCTTCACTCGGCATAATTTTACCGCCCATGATGTCGTTAGGATCACTAATCAACACATTCCAGTTCTGTTTACCCTCATCTCCAAAGGCAAACAATGCATAGGTAAATGCTAGGATGATCATCGGTCCGAGAATGGACATGACAATGAAAGAACGTGAACCAACGCGTGCTCTAAATTCTCTAAATGCAAGCAAAAAACTATTTCTCATAATCAACAGGTTGAACTAGTTTTATAAATACATCTTGCATTGTTGGTAGGACTTCCCAAGCAGCCTCAATTTGAACTTGACCAATGAGTACTTTCAACAAATCTTCGAAAGAGCTATTGTTGCGCATAGAAACGCTTACGGTGAAGCGATTGTCTCCGTGTTCTTTCTTCTCAACGAGTTCAAATCCCGTCCAAAGCGCATTGACAAAAGCAATCATATTTCCTTTAAAGCGAACGGCATACAATCCCATTTTTTGAGCGCCTTGAAGTTCTGATATCGATCCTTCAGTCACTTTCCGTGAATCGTGAATCAATGCTGCTTGATCACAAATTTCTTCGACGCTTCGCATGTTATGTGTGGAAATAATTATTGTTTTTCCGTCTGCTCTCATTTGAAGCAATTCTTTTTTAATCAATTCAACATTGACTGGGTCGAAGCCACTGAAAGGCTCATCGAGAATGAGTAGATCTGGCTCATGCAGAACTGTACATATAAACTGAACCTTTTGAGCCATCCCTTTCGAAAGCTGCTCAATTTTCTTTTTACGCCAGTCGTTAATTTTAAATATATCGAACCAATAATCGATTTTTACTTGAATATCTTTCTTCTCCAGTCCGCGCAATCTTCCTAAAAACATTGCGTGTCTTTCGACAGTCATGTCTTTAAACAGACCACGTTCCTCTGGCAAATAACCGATTCTTCGCAAATCATTCGCGACCATCAAATTTCCATCAAATCGAATTGAACCTTCATCTTGATCGATGATTCTATTGATGATTCTTATGAGTGTGGTTTTTCCTGCACCATTCGGACCGAGAAGTCCAAAAACTTCGCCTTTCCCCACGGTGAGCGAAACATCAGTTAATGCTTCTTTTCGAAAAAAAGTTTTCGAAATATTTCGTACTTCCAACATTGGTGGATTCATATTGTGAAGATAATAAAAGTCATTTCATATAACTCCGACTTGTGAGAATGTCACGAAATAAAAAAAAGTTTTCACCTGAAACGCGAAAACTTTTCTTCGAATTTTGAGGGTTTAAAGTTCCTCTATTTGTCTTTTTCGAAGACGTAATTTGACTAAATATTCGTTTGCTTCCTTGTTATCACATTCCAGTGCAGATCTTTCTGCGTATTGGATTGCCATATCGATTTCACCTTGTGCTTCTTTAACGAGAGCCAAGTTAAAAAGCACCCGTCCACGTTTATTCAGCTTTTTATACTCTTCATCCATGAGTAATCGTTTCTCTGCAATATCCCAATTCCCATTACGAAGCATATCTTTTGCCGCTTTTAAAGCAGGTGTTCCACGCGTGTAATATTTACGACCTACCCACTCCCAATTGGGATACACTAACTCTCCAGCACGATAGCCTAATTGAAATCCAAGCGCACGGTAATACTCTCTTTTCCGCTGTATATCGTTTAGAATATCAATAATATTGGTCGAACCCGAAATCGGAATGTTGTACGTTTTATTGACTGAAAAACGCTCATGATCTTCGCCTGTTGAAACCACGTGCACGTTCATGAAAAGTGTTCCTGAAAGTCGGTTATTTTGTTGCCCCGCAGCATTTGCCAATACAGTTCCTCCCACTGGTGAAACAGTCCTAATCTCGGACAATTCGATAAACCCATCAATTCCTCTTGCTGCGGCTAGTGAATCTAGCACATCCCAATTTAACTTACCGTTGGATAAATAAGCCGAGTCCATCTCAACAATTTCGCCGCGCAAATCTTGTGAATCGCTTAGAGCTCTTAGAACACCGTCAACCGCTCTTTCGGCTGCAGCGACATTACCGTTCAACTGCTGAGACCCGAGCATGGATGCGATCACCTTTTCAGGGCTATTCTCTTGATTCACATTATTAATTATCCCAATCACCTTGGTGTCTTCTGGGATTTTAATGACCGCAGGCTCCTTCACTGAAATTCGGTAGGAATGCTTACAACTTTGAAAAGATAATCCCAAAAGGACAAGTGATAGTAGTATTAAGGTTCGCATAAGTATGTTTTTAGATCAACCTATATGACAAAAGTTATGCCATTGCTTAATGAAATTGATTCAAAATGCTTATTACCAAACACTTGATTTTGATTCTGTTTATTTTATTTCAAAGGATTTTGGCTAAACGGAAAATAAAACAACTAATTATTATTGAGAAATGTAATCATGATGATCACATTCTACCCAGTTGAGATCCTCATTAAAATTAGTGATTATGAGGATCGGTGGATTGAACTGATTATAATTTAATGATATTTAAGCAGTCTCTCCTCCACAGCTAGAACCTGCTCCTGCTGTACAACCGTAACAATGCTCATTTACGATGATGGCTCTGTCCTCAAGAGATTTCAAATCGAAATCTTTCAAATGTTGACCTTTGGCTGCAACCTTTAAATCTAGCATTTGATTGAAGTCACAGTCGAAAATGTAACCATCCCAACCAATTGAAATGGTATTTCTACACATTACATTTTCCGCCGCAGTTGGATTGTAAGCATTCACCAACTTTTCCATGTAGCCTTCATAATTATCACTTGCCACCAAATACTGCAAATAACGGCTAACAGGAAGGTTTGTGATGGCGAACAAATCATTGAAAACGATATCAAATCGATCTTTTAGTTTCTTATGAAACTCGCTCGCTAGCTCGCTTTGATCGGGTGGTAAAAATGCTCCTGAAGGATTGTAAACCAAGTTGAGCGTTAATCCAGTTCCTTCCACACCATATCCAACAGCGTTCAACATCTTCAAGGCTTCGATACTTTTGTTAAAGACACCGTCTCCACGTTGCGCATCTGTTTTAACAGAATTGAAATACGGAAGCGACGAAACCACCTCAATGTTGTGTTTTTTGAAAAATTCAGGAAGATCGTTGTATTTTTTATTCGCTACAATAATGGTGAGATTGCAACGGACAATTACTTTTTTACCCTTCTCAGAAAGACGCTCCACAAACCATCGAAAATCAGGATTCATTTCAGGGGCACCACCTGTCAAGTCAACAGTAGAACATGTCGTTTTATCGATCGCATCTAGGCACAACTGCATTACTTCGCGTGTCATTATTTCTTTACGATCAGGACCAGCGTCTACGTGGCAGTGTTGGCAAACTTGATTGCACATCTTACCCATATTGATTTGAAAAATATCCACCCCAACTGGTTTCAAAGGAAATAATCCCGATGATTTCAACTTCTCCTGAAAAGGAGTTAATCCAAACAGACGTAGCAATTCCAATTGCTTTTCTGTTTCGGAAAGGTCGTGTTTTTGTGCGAGCAGTGATTTGCGGGTAAGTACAGCCATTACATTGATAGATCTTTATATTTATTCATCATTTGAACACCATGAACTAAGGAAGCTCCTCCTCTAATTGCAGCCGATACGTGAACAGCTTCCATCATTTGCTCTTCATCACACCCGCGTTCCATAGCGTCTTCCGTGTATGCATCGATGCAATAAGGACATTGAACGGCATGTGCTACAGCCAGTGCGATTAAAGACTTCTCTCTTTTCGTCAATGCGCCTTCTTCGAAAACACTTCCGTAATAATCAAAAAATTTCTTTCCCAATTCAGGTTGAAATTCACTGATTTTTCCAAATTTTTTAAGATCGTCTGGGTCGTAATATGTTTTCATGTTCTTTCGTTTGATGCAAAAATACAATTTCGAAACTAAGAACGAAACACTCCCCCTTTACTTACAGAATTACTCCAAGATTTTCGCCTTCGGATTTTTCCAACGATAGACTTTGTAGAAAACGTACAATAGTGCTGGTTGAATAATGAGAAGCACTGCCCAAAGTTCAAATCCCATTTCAGGTTTCGAGTGATCCGTAACCAAAGCGTCTGTTTGGAACACTTGCCAGCTATTTGTAACGATGACTGCACCAAAGAAATTATTGGCAAAGTGATACCCCATGCTCAGTTCCAAGCCGTCATCGAAGTGCGTCAACACTCCCATAAAAAGTCCAGACAAAATGTAATAAAAGAGTACAGAATACCCTAAAATTGCCACTTCTGGATTACCTGCGTGCATCCAGCCAAAAATGGCAGCGAGAATAAGAATTGCGAGACTAGCACGACCGACGGCATTTGTCAACGCTTGAAATAAAAAGCCGCGATAGAAAATATCTTCAAACGCAGTCTGGATAGGTAAAAGTGTAAGACTAATAATGAGTAGAGGGACAAATGTTGCTGCCGAAAAACTGAAACTAATAGGAGCTCCACTGGCAATTGCGGTCAACAGAAAAACGACTTGAATTGTTAACCACAAAAAAAACGCAAATGCGTAGCGCTTCCAACTAAATGATTTTCGGGCCGTTATACTACTTCGTATCGGTAATTTGTGAATGTATTTGAGACAGGCAAAAAGTGTTGCTAAACCTATGATAAATGGTGTAAACTGCAACCCGAAAATCTTCCATGACGCTGCTGTTTCAACATCCGAGATAAGAACACGACTTAATATCGCTCCTATAAAAATTCCAGCAGTAAAACCAACAATCGTCAATACGACTGTCAATAAATAATGTCCTGAATTCCGAAAATTTGAATCCGACCCTTTTGCGAAGCTCATTTTCTATTGAAACATATCTTTCATTCGTTGAAAGAAACCTTTATCTGTATGATCTGGTTTCGGCTCGAAGTTTTCGCTTCCTCTCAACTTCTCCAAAATTTCCTTTTCAGATTTGGATACTTTTTTCGGTGTCCAAACATTGATGTGAACGAACAAATCACCTGTTCCGTAACCCTGAACAATTGGCAATCCTTTTCCTTTTAAGCGAAGCGTTTTGCCACTTTGAGTACCTGGTTCTACTTTAATTTTCGCTTTTCCAGAAACCGTTGGGATTTCGATGGACTCGCCGAGAACAGCATCCACAAAATTGATATACGCCTCATAGTGCAAGTGCTGTCCGTCTCTGCGAAGATCTTCATGTTCCACTTCTTCAATCACCACGATTAAATCTCCCGGCACCCCGTTGAACGGTCCTGCATTTCCTTTTCCTGTTACGCTCAACTGCATTCCTTCTTCAACACCTGCTGGAATATCGATTTCAATAACCTCTTCCTGACGTTTCAACCCTTGAGCATCTGCATCGGAAGGTTTCTTGTCTATCATTTTCCCAGCACCACGACATGTCCCGCAAGTTGTTTGCGTTTGCATAGCACCCAAAAAGGTTTGTGTCACACGTGTAATTCTACCCGAACCATTACAAGTTTGGCAATCTTTATACGTAACACCGTCTGCGTTAATGAGTTTATTTACCTTAATTTTTTTTGCTACACCCTCAGCGATTTCCTGAAGTGTTAGCTTCATTTTAACGCGAAGATTCGAACCTTTTATGACACGGGATCCGCCTCTTGCACCGCCAAAGCTACCTCCGCCACCACCAAAAGCGCCGCCGAAAATATCTCCAAACTGCGAGAATATGTCATCCATATTCATTCCTCCGCCAAAGCCTCCAGCACCGCTCATACCAGCATGACCAAATTGATCGTACTTGCTTTTCTTCTCGGCATTGCTCAAAACCTCGTAAGCTTCGGCTGCTTCCTTAAACTTTTCTTCCGCAGCGCTATCTCCCTCGTTTTTATCTGGGTGATATTTCAGGGCTAACTTTCGATAGGCCTTTTTAATTTCTGCTTCCGAAGCGCTTTTAGAAACTCCTAAAACTTCGTAATAATCTCTTTTATCGCTCATAATGTGCTTACTGTCCTACAACTACTTTTGCATATCGTATCACCTTATCATTCAGGTAATACCCTTTTTCCACGGCCTCAATTACTTTTCCTTTATCTTTTTTCTTCGGAGCTGGAACGTTGGCGATAGCCTCATGAATTTCACTGTCAAATGGCTCCCCTTTTGTTTTCATTTCTTTAATTCCTTTCGACTCCATTATCGAACGAAATTTATTAAAAATCAAGTTGAATCCTTCTTTGATTGCCGCGGCATCTTCCACTGTTTCATTGTTTTTAATTGCGCGCTCAAAATCATCCAAAACGGGTAGCATATCCTTCAACACACCAGCATTTGCTGAATTGATTGTATCCAATTTCTCCTTATTCGTACGCTTTCGATAGTTATCGAATTCCGCATGAATTCGGATATACTTATTGTTCAATTCGGCATACCGCTCTTCTGCAGTTGGCTCTTTTGATTCTTGTGTTGCTTCTGTATCTTGCTCCTGAACAGTCTCGTTTGATGGGTTTTCCATTTCCTGCTCGTTCTGATCCTTCATATCCTCTGACATAATCATGTATTTATCTCTGCTCGTCATTGACAAAGATTCTGCCATTTATGAAAATCAGACATACTGTCATATTTCTGCAACCAATGGGTGAAAAGATGACATTAAATAAGGTGAACACTGCAAATAAAGGCAGTTTTAGGTCGTTTCGATTAATAGGGAATTGGCGTTCCATTTTCAGAAAAATAAAAGATAGTTCCATCTTTCACTCCTTGAATAACTCCGTTTTGAAGCACGGTGATGCGTTCGAATTCTGGGGGGACAATTTGTGTTCCGCTGGCACTTATTAGTCCAACCATTGAACGCCGAGGGGTCGAAAAAATATTATTCCCCAATGCTTTGATCTGTTGGTATGAACTCAAGGATTTTGGATAACCATTTTTATCAATTATTGTCCAACCGTTTTTCTCTTGGACAGCCGCATATCCATCGATAAATTCAGTTGCAAACTTGAATTTACGATTAAAGAGCATCTCAAAATTCTGATCCACGAACCATTGTTTGGATATCCCTTCTACCAGAAGCTTTCCATCATTATATTGTCCAAACCGAGTTCCTCTTGGGAAGTCTTCTCTGTTGAACGGTGAGAACAAAATCATTGAAGTATCTCCTTTTGCAGAGATAGCGCCTTCACCTAAATACTTTGCTCGTTCAAATGGAAGTCCATCATTTAGTACTTTCCAACTTTGATCGAAGTAATAACTTTCGTCACTGCAAACCAATAGGTAACCGTTACCATTCATAACGATCGCTTCGGTAATTTTTTCGGGTAGGGAATCCGTTAATTCAATTAGTGAAACGTATCTCGATTGGCGTCCCGTTTCGATAAGGACATTGTTTTCGAAAAAATCAGGGATAATATTTTTAAACTTTTTCAATTTGTTCCCATTTCGATCGTAAACGGTAACCTTTGCCCCCTCAACGTGTGCAAAATTCTCCGTTCCACTATCCGCCAAGATAGTACCAGCCTCAGCCTCAAACACCACTTCCCCATCAGAATTTAGCAAGGAATTCGCTGAGTTTCCTGTAGCAATAATGTAAGCGCCTCTCGCCAGAATCGACTTGTAGATTGGTTCGAGCAGTGTATCACCGAATTGATCCGTCAAACCAAAATTCGAGCCTTTTTCAAAAAGAATAAAATGGTCAAATAGTACACCGCTAGGTTTTACCTTTAACGTCACAATCTCAAAACCATTCCTATCAAATACAACAAATTCTTTCTTCCGTTTTTCGAAATATGCATCGCCATCAACGAGTCGCAAGGATTTACCCGTACTGGAAATTTCTTCGTAGTCAGAATTGATAACTTTTGTCATTTTATCCGACTGAACAATGGCAAAATATGGGCTATTTTTCAATACATTATCAATCCGAATTGGCAAATCATTGGTTAGCGTATCCATGAATCGCGTTCCCGTTCTTGATAGTTGAACTTGAAAAACAGTATCACCCAACTCTGCAACGCGTTTAACACTGGAATAAATGGTAGGTATTATTACCGAATCTTTGGAGCATACTCCCCATTTACCGTTTCTCTTCACAATACTTCGTTCCATTTTGAATCTCTCTACAAATTCAAAAGGCTCATCAAACAATAAGGTACCATTGGTGTCCAAAAAATTCCATTCCGAATTGAGAAACTTAATTTTTGGCACTTCTTCTTTTCCGTCTAGCCATGTCAGTGGCTCTCTCGTATCATCCATCAAATTCGAGTTGTAGAAATAGACACCCTCAGGATCATCTTCCTCCACCGCTTGATAGGATGTTGCTTTTGATGAGGCGACACGAATTATAGAGTGGTCTTTCACATCCATGTAGACGAGTGGATGTACTTTATTGTCCGTAGTAATGTAGCCTAGGCCATTTTCGGAACAATAGCGAATATAATTTCTTGAAAAAATATCCGCAGTGTCGAGTGCTATTATGCGGCCAACGTCTAAAAACCTTCCGTTGGTGACATCGATGGGCGTGTAAGCATGAACCAATTGTAACTTCGAGCCGTACCAGAATTCTTCGGAGCGGCCACTAAAAATCAAACTAAAATTCATTTGTGGAACAAAAATAGGCTCCAGAAATCTTGGTTTCGTGATAACACTATCCGAATTGTCTTTCAAGCCCCATTTTAATATTTCTCCAGTTCGAAACCCTTCTTCATCGAAAATGGGAGATGCTTCATTAAACCAACCGATTCCGTAAAGTCTTGCATCAATTTCTGAACCGCCTGTTAAGCGATTAAACTTGCTCACAGTGTTGTTTAAAGTTAAGTCATCTGTGATATTGTGGTCCTTATCATACGATAAGATGCGCAAGTTATCACTTAGCCAAGCGCGAATTTTATCTTCCGACACTGCCACTCTTTCGTAACTAGTATTCAAAATAAGTTTGTTGAGCTTGGTTGAATACAAGCCAACCAAATTCAACTTGGAACCGACTTGGTAAAACGCACCACTTTTGTAAATAGTTTGATATTGACAAGGTACAATTTCGCGCCCCGATGAACTCACAACGCCAAGTCCTTGTGATGTTCGTGCAAAGTAATTCGATCCATTTCGTTGTAAGCTTGAATATTTTAATGGGATCAATTCGTTGCCATCACTGTCAATCAAGCCATACTTAAAATCGTTGGAGACGATGTAGCGTCCAATTCCGCCTGGCTCAACTTTCGAATAGGGAACGTCTAATCTAACCTCACCTTCACGTGTAAGGTGCACCGTTCTGTTTTCCAAAGAATATTCAATGATATCATCCTTAAACGCAAGTGAACGCATATTTTGTGGCAGCTTCATGGAATTGCACTTGAAAATTAAGAGATCCTCTTCTTTGGACTTTATACGAAGGTAATCTTCACCGAATGTTGAGAACCCTCCTTCTAAATTTATTTCTCTACCCACTTTATCCAGTAAAGTAGTTCCTGTTCTCGTATGAAGTAGTACGTAATCGAAAGCGTGTTGCACAAGTCTGTTGTTGGAGTCAAGCTGCCACTTTTTCCCTGATTCACCATTCAAAAGGTATGTTTTCTTGTTTTTCTGGGTAACCTTCACCCATGCATTTTCGACTTGCTCCCAACGAATGCAGGAATCTAGCATTGTCGATCCATCACGATGGTGTAAAATGAAATTTGATTCGGGTGCAACGACACCAAAGTAGCCGCTTCCTAGACTCTCAATCTTTCTGAAATTAGGCTTGACGAGAACTTCTCCTTTTGCGTTGATCAGTCCATACTGCCCGTTTTCTGAAAAGTAGCTAATCCCGTGTTGATCTGGATTCCCAACATCGATATAAGTCTTCGGTAGCTCAACGATGTTCGCCCCTTGAAAAATAGTCCAAAGGCCATCCTTGTTACCAACGAGCGGCTGTTGGGCAAAAAGAGAAGTAGCAAGACAAAAAAGCGTACCCGTCAGTAAAATCCGCATATGGAATTAGATCAATTTATTCAAATGCTTCATGATATCTTCTGGAGAGGAAAGTTTGATCCCCGTTTTTTTCAACTTGAAAGTGTGCGCTGCGCCTTTACCTTTGTTTCTTGCTTCGTTAAAACCTGCATCTGATACAGACACCAACTCATTATTAGGTAAAATTCCCACGAGCACATTGCGCTTGTTTGGATCGAAAGAAAACATCGGTGCACTCGTTGCATCATAGGAAACTACCACATTTTCATCTGGAGAAACCAAACGCAGCGTTACCAATGAGGTATTCGTTCCATCTGGGTATTCAAAAGTAGCTGCGAGGTGTAATGAGTTTTCTCTCTTGTAAATGATGTCCCAATTGTAAGTTCCGAATCCAGTAATTGCAATGGTGCGAACCACCTTTCCTTCTGCCGATCTACGCGCGTAATCGATTACTTCATTCGCATCTTGGGTCATTTTTGCCGCGTTGAGCTTGCTATCTGCTTGAGCTTGGGCTTTGTCGTAAGGAGCAACTTTCACTTTCAACGAACTCTTCTTATCCTTCGCTTCAAGGACGTAGAGATCACCCACTTTTTCTGCCAAACGAACCTTTGTTTGCGGATGACGAATCCAATCCTTCTGCGCTGAACTTATCTTTTCCAAACATTTCCAGCCAACAAGATCAGCATTCGCTAATTCTGGGAAACTTTGAGTATTCAATTGCATATCAAAAATAGTTGGCTTCGGTTGAGGCGCGACCTCATTTTTCTCTTTCTCCAAGGAAGTTCCATTTGCAGTTGTTTTATAGTCCCAATCTCCCGACTTTTCATCGAGTTTATAGAAATTATAACAAGGTGTATCTTGAAGAGAAGCTAAATTCACTTCTGCCGATTTTCCTGGAGCCATTTGCACTTCTTGACCTTTGTGTTTCGCATTAATTGTAAACATTCCACCTGATTCCAAATCATAAGCAACTCCAGAAGAATCATATTTCATTGGGATTCCTGACGTGATGATTTCACCTAGCGTATGAAACTCTTGCCATTCTACGTCCACTTTTCCTTTAATCGGGTTTCCATTTTTATCTACGAACGAATTCGCTTCAAAAAGAATAGTACTTCCACGAGGTGTGAAAATTGTATCACCCTTATCCGCGCTAACGGTATACAATTTCGCACCTGGATCGATACTGAGTGGGGTTACTTTCGAAAGGGTTTCCGCGGTCTCTTTCTGTGTTTTATTTTCTTTTTGAGCTACCTCACTGGTCGTGCAAGCGAATAGGACTATTGATAATACGGTGGTGTAAATAAGTGGTTTCATAACTTTCTCAATTTCATGTATTCATATAAAGAGACGAGATTAAAAAAGTAACAAGAAATATCTGTAATTTGAACAGAAATACATTAAAACTTTTTAGATATCACGCTTTCGACAGATCGAATTAATCTGCACTCTTCAATAGATTATCGAGAGTCAAGTGCAATTGCATTCCACGTAGATCATCACCCGTGGCAACAATTTTACCGCTTCCATCAATTAAAAAAGCTTTAGGAATGGACGTGACACTATACAAACTGCTGACTTTTCCTTCTTTGTCCCAGGCATGATTTTTCCAAACTAAACCATCTGCATCAATTGCGTCAATCCATTTTTGCTCGTCGCGATCCAGTGAAATGCTAATTATTTCGAATCCCTTTCCGTCTTTAAATTTTTCTTTTCGATATTTCTCATAGACTTGAACGACATTCGGGTTCTCTCTTCTACAAGGTCCACACCACGACGCCCAAAAGTCAATAAGAACCATCTTCCCTTTAAGTTTGGACAATTTAATGGTTTTACCTTTGGGTGACGAGAGCTCGAAATCAGGCGCTTGAGAGCCAACATTGGGCGCAGGCGCGTAGGTACTGCTAATAAATACTAGGACAAGAAGAGGAAGCAATTTATACATTAGCCAATTCTTCGAATATCGGCGCCGAGATTGTTCAATCGAATATCGATATCTTGGTAACCACGATCAATTTGTTCAATGTTGTGGATTGTACTTTTCCCGTTTGCTGATAGTGCTGCAATGAGAAGTGAAACTCCTGCTCGAATATCTGGAGAAGTCATTTGGATTCCTCGCAAATCTGTTTTTCGATCCAAGCCGATAACCGTTGCTCTATGAGGATCGCAAAGAATTATTTGCGCTCCCATATCAATCAATTTATCGACAAAGAACAAACGTGATTCGAACATCTTTTGATGCACTAGAACGCTTCCTTTCGACTGCGTTGCGACAACGAGTATGATGGAAAGCAAATCTGGCGTAAATCCAGGCCAAGGCGCATCTGCAATTGTCATAATAGACCCATCAATAAACGTTTCGATTTCGTACGAATCTTGTTTTGGAATAAACATATCGTCACCTTGCTTTTCGATTTTAATTCCCAATCTTCTAAAGATTGTTGGAATGATGCCAAGGTTTTCCCAGCTTACGTCCTTGATAGTGATTTCAGAGTTCGTCATCGCTGCAAGACCAATAAACGACCCTATTTCGATCATGTCAGGTAGAATCCTGTGATAACATCCACCCAAGGTTTTCACTCCTTTTATGGTCAACATATTCGAACTAATCCCAGAAATTTGTGCTCCCATGCTATTGAGCATTTTACACAATTGCTGTAAATATGGTTCACATGCGGCGTTATAAATGGTTGTCTCTCCCTCTGCCATCACAGCAGCCATTAGGATATTCGCGGTTCCTGTTACAGAAGCTTCATCAAGGTGAATATATTTTCCCTTTAGTTTTTTTCCTTCAACCGCATAGAAATGTTCTCCAGCGTCGTAATTAAATTTCGCACCGAGTTCGATCATTCCCGCGAAATGTGTATCTAATCGTCTACGACCAATTTTATCACCTCCTGGTTTCGGAAGGTAACCAACTCCAAATCTTGCGAGAAGCGGCCCAACAATCATTACAGAACCTCTAAGGGATCCAGCTCTGACTTTGAAATCCTCCGTTTGCATGTAGTCAAGATTGACGTCTTTTGCCTGAAAAATATACGTTCCTTTTTCCACTTTTTCGATCTTCACTCCCATCGCTTGGAGCAAGCCGATCAATTTGTTGACATCTACGATATCTGGAATGTTGGAAATTGTAACCTTTTCTGCGGTGAGAAGTGGAGCACACAAAACTTGAAGAGCTTCATTCTTCGCTCCTTGAGGAATTAACTCTCCCTTTAACGGCTTACCACCGTGAATTTCAAAAGATGCCATTTATCGTCGTCTTTTTTGCGGTTTTTTCTTGTTGCGATTGTTATTATTTCGACGCTGATTGTTGTTATTGCCGTTGTTATTCGAGATACCAAGCGCTTTCAATACCTGGTTCGTGGAAACCAATTCCTCTGGATTCTCAATCTCAAGAGAACCTTTAGATAGTTCGCTTAATTGTTCGGCAATAACAGTGTTTTCAACGGCATTATTGTTATGAAGAAGAAACTGCTTTTTCATGAAGTTCCCCATCTGAGCCGTTAAGAATTCCTTTTCATCTTCAGAGTCCATTTCTAAAGCGCCTTCCAGAATCTTTTGAGTGTATTGACCATAGTGTCCGAATCGAATTTTACTTTTCGGATAAGGCATCACCTGTGGCTTTTCAACCAAACTTTCCTTATTTGGAATTTCGTATGGTGATTCAACATCTAAATTAAAATCTGACATTATAAAGAGGTGTGTCCACAGCTTGTGACGGTAATCATCGACATCCCGAAGGTGCGGATTCAATTGTCCCATTACTTCTATAATTGCTCTCGCTGCGCGATTGCGCTCTTCGGTATCTTCAAGTTCCATCGCATGAGCGATCATGTTTTGAACGTTTCTACCGTATTCCGGAAGCAACAATTTACCTCTTGTTGTGTTATATTGCATAATTATTTTTTGGCGCTGGAACGATAATATCGTCCCAAACTACTAATTTTCAAGGTGCTTCGCAAGCCCTGATTCGTAAAGATTTTTTGCTTCTTCAATGAAACCAAAATGTTCATCGTCGATCATCATCTTTCCTTTTGTGACGTGTCCTAAAAGTGTGAAACTCACACCTGACCCCATCATATCTTCAATAAATTCGTCTTCTTGATCTTCATTCACCGTTACTACAACGCGTCCTTGACCTTCTCCGAACAAGAAGGCATCTTCGCGGACTTCAGAATCTGTTACGATATCAAAACCGAGACTATTTGGCATTCCCATTTCGGTTAAAGCTACAAATAATCCACCGTCAGCAACGTCATGTGCTGCATTTATTCGTTGATCTTTGATTAAGTTCTTCACCACGTTCTGCATCTCAAACTCCTCATCTAGGTTGAAATATGGTGCAGGAGAAGCTTTGATCCCGTGATATGAAGCCAAATATTCAGAAGACGAAATGTCATTATGCGATTGGCCAATGATGAAAATTAAGTCTCCTTTCGCTTTAAAATCAAGCGTCATCACTTTTGACTTATCGTGTACCAATCCTATCATACCAATAGTTGGCGTTGGAAAAACTGGCACCTCTACTCCATTGGTAACTGTTTGGTTGTAGAAGGATACGTTCCCTCCAGTAACTGGTGTCTCAAATTTTCGGCACGCTGCGGACATTCCTTTAATTGCTCCGACGAATTGCCAATACGATTCTGGATTGTACGGGTTACCAAAGTTCAAGCAGTTTGTAATTGCACTTGGATCGCCCCCAGCGCACGTAATATTTCTCGCAGCTTCAGAAACAGCGATCATTGTTCCAATTTCAGGATCTGCGTTCACATAGCGTGAATTACAGTCTACCGTCATCGCTAACGCTCTATTTGTTCCTTTGATATTGACAACCCCTGCGTCTGAAGGACGGTTCGTTACCATATTCTTCGTGCCAACCATGGAGTCGTATTGCTCATAGACCCATCGTTTCGAGGCAATATTCGGATGCTGAAGCAGATTAAATCCAACCTCTCGCAAATCTTTTGGTTGCGCTACATCGTCAATATTAAACTTCTTATACTCTTGATAGTAAGCAGGCTCTTTGTATTCACGCTCATAAACAGGTGCTCCACCTCCTAGAACAAGAGATTCTGCTGGAACATCACCCACGATTTCGCCATTCATGAAGTAGCGCACACGCTCACCTTCCGTAACCACACCAATCTCTTCAGCGTGAAGATCCCATTTATCAAAAATATCTTTTACTATTTTCTCTTGTCCTTTTTTAACTACAACAAGCATTCGTTCTTGCGACTCCGAAAGCAAAATTTCATAAGGAAGCATATTGTCTTGGCGGGTTGGAACTTTATCTAGGTGGATATCCATTCCTACGTTGTCACCAGCGGCACTCATTTCGCATGTAGAACACGTAATCCCAGCGGCTCCCATATCCTGCATTCCAACGATTGCGTCTGTTTCCGCAAGCTCCATTGTTGCTTCCAATAATAATTTTTCCATGAAGGGATCCCCAACCTGTACTGAAGGCAAGTCATTTGCTGAATCTTCTGTGATATCTTTTGAAGCGAAAGCGGCTCCCGCAATTCCATCTTTACCAGTTGATGAACCTACAATGAAGACAGGATTCCCTGGTCCCGCTGAAGTCGCGGAAATCATCTTCTTTGGATCAATAATTCCCGCTGAAAAAGCGTTAACTAGTGGATTAGTATTGTACGATTCGTCAAAGAAAACTTCTCCTCCAACGATTGGAATACCAAATGAGTTTCCATAATCACCAATACCTTTCACCACGCCTTTCACTAACCATTTTGTTCGGTCTTTCTCGATGTTTCCAAATCTCAACGAATTCAACTGAGCAATTGGTCTCGCTCCCATGGTAAATATATCACGGTTGATTCCACCAACGCCCGTTGCCGCACCTTGATACGGTTCCAAAGCACTTGGGTGATTGTGTGATTCAATTTTGAAAACACATCCAATTCCTTCCCCAAGATCTACGAGTCCAGCGTTTTCTTCACCAGCTTTCACTAACATGTGAGGACCATCTTTAGGAAGTTGCTTCAACCAGTAAATGGAGTTTTTGTAGGAACAATGTTCTGACCACATCACAGAGTAAACTGCGGTTTCAGTGAAGTTTGGAGTTCGCCCCAAAATCCCTTTAATCATTTCAAATTCATCCGCGCGCAATCCTAATTCGACTGCCTGTTCTACTGTTGCAACTTGTTGTGTCGTACTTTCCATAAGATAATTACTGTGCTGCAAAAATAAACATAAATCTAGAGGGGCAAATGGAAATTGAAGGAGTTTATTCACCAGTTTTTCACAGCGTAAACCCAAATAAAAATGCCCGACGTGAATCGGGCATTTTAAAATTGATAATCAATACTTTACTGACTCTCCCATTCCTTGTATGGTGTGTAGGTTGCTCGATGATTTTTCCAATACTGTAAAAGCACGAATGAAACCACTGCTGCTCCTGCTACACCTTCTATAAATAATGAAATAATTACTTGAGGGACTGAGGTTGTTTCAACGATTAATACGCCTTTTGTGACATGACTTAAGAATTCAGGTTCAAATATTACATTGAAAAGCAACAATCCACCGATACAGAGGAGGACATTGATCAAATTCGCTCCAAAAACGGAGGATAAATTTTTTATATAGCTCTTATCTTTCGGTTCCGTGGCATTGGTCTTTGCCAATTTATTCGAGAAATAAATAACAAATAATAAATTAAAGTAGCGTAATTCTGCTACATCGCCGAGACCGAGGGCATACAGAATAAGGAAAAAAATTCCTATTGCAAGAAACATCTTAACTCCGTATCTAACACTCTTTGATTTAAAGATATAATTCATGCTTTTTCTTTTTAACATAAGGAAAATAAAGCGTTTAATCAAGTAAGCAAAGGAGTTTCTTTTGAAAACCGACTGAGTATTCCTAAAAATGAATTGTAGGTTTTAACCATAAAAAAAGCGTTGTCTTTTTAATTAAGACAACGCTTTTCAATATAAAGATGAAGTGTTTAAGCTTACTACAACTTTTCTACATGATTATTATTTCATCTCTCAACACTTTATCATTTTCTGTGATGATTTGAACGATGTATTTTCCAGCAGTTAAGTTGTGTGTGTTGACCATTTTATTTTCTGAAGAATAATCAATACTCATCAAACGTCCAGTAAGGTCGAAAACGTTTAGCTCTTTTACATCTCCATTGAATTCAATTTGAAATTGACCGTTGGAAGGATTTGGATACAATGTAATATAATCGCTTTCCAAACTGTTAAGTGCATTTGTTGAAACAACTACCAACTGAGACATTTCAGAACAACTTCCTTTAATGACTTCCACTGCGTATACACCATCTTCTTGTGCAACGTAGGTTTGACCGTTTGCCCCTTGAATTTCTTGAAGTCCTGACGTTTCTTTATACCATTGGTAACTCGCATTCGAATCGTTACTCATCAACATGACATCATTTACACTTACCGTCGTGTTAATTTCTTCAATTGTCAATTCCAAAGTTATCAACGAATCACACCCTGCAGAATTTGACATAGTGAAAGTTGCTGTATTATTTGAAGTACTGTATGTATTTCCATCTATCCATGTGTAAGATCCGCATGCTGAAATAACATCATTATGATTTGTTGACTCTAAAATGGTCAAATTCAAGTTAGTGATAAATTCACAACCGCCAGCACTAATTATAGTATCGACTGGAGTTGAAGTGCTAGAAGTATATGTTACACCATCAACCCATGTATATGAGCCACAAGCTACTATGCTTTCTGTTGCATATTGCGTACTCATAAAGAATAAGTTTAACGTCACAACAGAATCACAACCGTTTACTGTCTGATAAGTCATTGTCGCCTGATTGTTCGAAGCAGTATACGTGATTCCATCAATCCAAGTATAGCTTGATGCACATGTTGTGATAACATCTGTTTGATAAACTGGCTCAACGATTGTCAAATGAAGTGAAACAACTGTATCACAACCATTTGCATTAGGCAAGTAACCTGTGTACAATCCGCTTGTAGTATAAGTCGCACCTGTCAAAGGCCAAGTAAAATTACCACATGACGTTTCAGCCTCGTAAACTGTGAAACCGTTATTCACTGTCAAAACAAGAACTGTTGAAACATTGCATTCAGTTGGAGATAAAGTTGTATGTGTGTAGATCCCACTTGTGTAATAAGTCATATCATTCAACGCCCAGAAATAGCTTTCACAAGCTTCTTGATAGATAGTATCAGAAGTGGAATGGTTGATTGTCAAATCCAAGATAACCGATGAATCGCATTCAGTTGAATTCATTAAAGTTTCTACATAAATACCGCTAGCTGTGTACGTTTGTCCGTTTTCATTCCAGAAATAGCTATCACAAGTCTCTACTATAATTACACTTGAAGTACTATAAGTTATTGTTAAGTCTAAATTTACTATTGAATCACAACCGTTGCTACCAACTAATGCTGCACTGTAAACTCCGCTCGAAGTATACGTTTGTCCATTTGTAGCCCAGTAATAGCTATCACAAGCCAACATTGATTCGTTTGTTTCTACTGGTTGTTCTATTGTTAAATGAATAATCAACGAACTGTCACATCCAACTGAATTGGGAATAGCATCGAAATAAGTGCCGCTTGTCGTCCATGTATGCAATCCACTTGGCGAAGTATATTGTTCACACGCTGAAATAGAAAGAAGCCCTGATGTATTGTATGAATTCACTTGACCTTCAATATGAAACCCAAGATTAAAGTCCAGCAATTGATTGGTGACTAGGGGATCGGGGACCATAGGATATGTTGTTCCAGTATTCAGGTAGGAATTCGTTGAAGTAAAAGCCGTGTGACCTAAATGCACAGGGTTTTGAGTGGTTTTAAAGAAAATATCACTGCTACTTGCATACATCACTCCTATGGAATAATCCACTCCAGGAACCAATACGATACTAGAAGAAAGCGCTTCTCCAACAAGAACATTCTGATTTTCTGGAACCAAAACTTGGTCGGTTTGATATATCAACGCTCCTCCAGCATACAAACCAAGAATAAGTTCACCGTTAGAAGAGTTAGAATCGATTTCAACTCCAAGGAAGGACAGTTCATATTCTTCACAAGACGGAGATATTATATCATTTACCAAAAAGGCACCTGGAGAAAAAGAATATGCTCCATTCAATGAGTTAGGACTTACTTCTAGTATTGTACCTGCTGAAGTATGAGCAGAAGCTGAAGTCTGAGCAGAAGCTGAAATCTGAGCATAAACAGATTGAGATAATGAAGCTGTAGTCAAGACTGATAATAAGATCAAATTTTTAATTTTCGTAAAGAGTTTCATAATTATTTGATTTAAATTGTTTTTTTTCGTTTTGTGTTGTGTTGTGTTGTGTTGTTTTAACACTGCAAATATGGTCTCGAAGTACTAATTCTACACTATTCAAATTTGCCATTAGTAGCTTTCAATATCCCAACGCGATATTTAATATTCCCAACGTTATTATCCACTTCACAAAAAATCAACTTGGAACTCTATCCATTTTTGAGGGTGTCAAACTGGAGTTTCTATATATAAAATGTTAGGGGGAAAACTTTCGAAGGTTTCATTTTAATGGTTAACTTCGCCATACCGAAATTTTAGAATTACATTTCAATCATTATGAGTTACGATATTATAGTTGTAGGAAGTGGTCCAGGAGGTTATGTAACTGCCATCCGAGCATCACAATTAGGGCTTAAAACCGCCGTTGTTGAACGCGAATCTCTAGGAGGAATCTGTTTGAATTGGGGATGTATCCCAACGAAGGCGCTGTTGAAAAGTGCGCAGGTTTTCGAATACATTTCTCATGCAAGTGATTATGGTATCAACGTGAAGGAAGGCAAAGCTGATTTTGGAGCGATGGTTTCTAGAAGTCGTGATGTTGCAGGCGGCATGAGTAAAGGTGTTCAATTCTTGATGAAAAAGAACAAGATTGACGTTCTCATGGGAACAGGAAAAGTAAAAGCTGGAAAAAAAGTCGATGTAACCGATGAAAACGGTAAAACAACTGAGTATTCTGCTTCGAAAGGTGTGATTATCGCAACTGGAGCGCGCTCACGTCAACTTCCAAATTTAAAACAAGACGGTAAAAAAGTTATTGGTTACCGTGAAGCCATGACACTTGATAAACAACCTAAGAAATTAGTTGTTGTTGGTTCTGGTGCCATTGGAGTCGAGTTTGCGTATTTCTACAATGCAATTGGGACTGAAGTAACGATTGTTGAATACTTGCCGAATATTGTTCCAGTGGAGGATGTTGACGTTTCAAAAGAACTGTCGAAAAACTTCAAAAAAGCTGGAATTAAGGTGATGACAGAATCTTCGGTTGAAGCTGTCGACACGAAAGGCTCAGGCTGTGTCGTTACTGTGAAAACGAAAAAAGGCGAAGAAAAAATAGAATGTGATGTTGTTCTTTCCGCTGTAGGAATTGAAGCAAATATCGAGAATATCGGATTGGAAGATGTTGGAATCGTAACGGATAAAGGCAAAGTACTTGTCAATGATTTCTACCAAACCAACATCCCAGGTTATTATGCAATTGGTGATGTTTTACCTACACAGGCTTTGGCACACGTTGCCTCAGCTGAAGGAATTATCTGTGTAGAGAAAATCGCAGGTCACGACCCAGAACCATTGGATTATGGAAACATCCCAGGATGTACGTACTGTTCACCTGAAGTTGCATCTGTTGGAATGACGGAAGCCGCAGCTGAAGAAGCTGGTTTCGAGTTGAAAATTGGAAAATTCCCGTTCTCAGCGTCAGGTAAAGCAAGTGCTGCTGGTGCAAAAGAAGGATTCGTTAAGTTGGTATTTGATGCGAAATATGGCGAACTTCTTGGTGCTCACATGATCGGTGCGAATGTGACTGAAATGATTGCAGAAATCGTTGCAGTTCGTAAACTAGAAATTACAGGAGAAGAATTGATTAAAACAGTTCATCCACACCCTACAATGTCTGAAGCAATTATGGAAGCTGCCGCAGCCGCTTATGGTGAGGTAATCCATTTGTAGGAAATAAATTCAAAAGAAAGGGCGATGTTTTTTTAAACATCGCCCTTTTTGTTTGTGTCAACTTTTACTCAATGACAACTTTCTTGGCGAGGGTTCCTTTTGAAGTCTCCCAAACAACCAAGTAAACACCGTTTGAAACACCCGCAATATCAATCGGCCAATCACCAGTAAACGAAGTCAATTGTTCTTCGCGTAATACTTGACCATTCAATGAAACAACTCGAACCGTGGTGTTTTCAGTACTTTTCCCTCTTAAATATAAAAGCCCAGTACTTGGATTTGGATAAAGTACAAAATCAACGGGATCGT
>ERZ887851.229-NODE-229-length-57687-cov-13.831604_pt1 | contig 57687 bp, 45 predicted proteins | sample MGYA00521100_ERZ887851 | MGnify/ENA primary metagenome ERZ887851 (study PRJEB32303, sample SAMEA104408602) | aquatic metagenome | biome: Brackish water; feature: Pelagic; material: water | place: Baltic Sea | collected 2014-06-06T16:11:00 | depth 11,444 m ... | reverse complement strand
CAATAACAGTAAGTGATGCAAACGGATGTACAGAGAATATCAGTGCAACGATTACTGAGCCTGTAGCATTGAGTGTTACAGTGACAGGGTCAAGTAATGTAACCTGTAATGGTTTAACAGATGGTTCAATCCAAGCAAGTGTAACAGGTGGAACATCTGCATATACATTTGATTGGACAGATGCAACTTTAGCAAGTGTAGGTTCTGGTCAGAACTTAAGTGGAGTTGGAGCAGGAAGCTATACTTTAACAGTAACAGATGCCAATGGCTGTACTGGAACCACAAGTGCTACGATAACAGAACCTGCAGCTATTACAGTAACAGCTACAGTAACGAATCCAAGTTGTTCAAATAGCAATGATGGAGAGATTACGGTAACTGTTGGAGGAGGAACACCTGGCTTTACATATAGCTTAAATGGTGGAGCTAGTCAACCAAGTAATGTGTTTAGTGGCTTAAGTGCTGGAACATACAGCATAACAGTAATAGATGTAAATGGATGTACGGGAACAGGTAATGCGATATTGACAAACCAATACACTTTAAGTTTAGCAGTAGATGCACAAACAAATGTGAGTTGTGCTGGACAGAATGATGGTACAGTTACTTTATTAGCAACTGGAGGCGCAGCGCCATTGTCATATAGTATAAATGGAGGAGCAGGACAAGCGAGTAATTTGTTTACTGGACTTGCACCGGGCTTATACAACTTCGAAGTAACTGACTTGAATGGATGTAGTGCAACATCAAGTACAACGATTACATCTAACCCAGCATTGAGCTTCACATTAGATAGTGTAACTCAAGTGTTGTGTAATGGTCAAAGTACAGGAGCGATCTATGTAAGTAATACTGGCGGAGCAACACCATATAGTTATAGTTTAAATGGTGGAGCTGGACAAGCAAGTGGATCATTCACTGGATTAGCAGCAGCTAGTTATACAATAACAGTAAGTGATGCAAACGGATGTACAGAGAATATCAGTGCAACGATTACGGCACCTCCGGCTTTAGCTCTTGTTATAGCTAACTTTGGTGATGTACTTTGCTTCGGTGATACAAATGGATATGTAGATGTAAGTGTTGGTGGCGGATTAGCTCCTTATACCTTCTCATGGTCAGATGGTACAAGTATTTTAGCTTCAACTGAAGATTTATACAATGTGGCAGTGGGAACATATACACTAACAGTTACTGATGATAATGCTTGTGTTGCTAATATTTCACAAAGCGTAGCAAGTCCTACAGCATTGACTGGTAGCGTTACTTCAACTGATGAGCAGTGTTTTAATGATCAAATTGGTACAGCCACGGCTAATGTTAGCGGAGGTACTGCACCATACACTTATCTATGGTCTACTTTTGGAAATACGGATTCTATTTGGGGTCAAAGTGGAGGTCTAGTTTCGGTATTAGTTACAGATGTAAATGGATGTCAAATTACGTTATTTGATACTATTGGAGGACCACAAGAAGCCTTAGTTATTAACTTGATAAAAATTACATCAGTTAGTTGCTTCGGTGGGAATAATGGTGAAATTCAAACTACCGTTACTGGTGGAACAGCTCCTTATTCTATAGCTTGGACGCCTACTGGAGATACAACAGTTAGTATTTCAAATTTAATAGCAGGAAATTATACAATGACTGTTACGGATGCGAGCGGATGTGTGGTGTCAGAAACATTTAATGTTTCCTCTTCCCCGCAAATTATTTCTTCAACTAGTATCACTCAACCAGCATGTGCAGGTCAAGAATCAGGAATGGCCTTAATTGGATCTTCTGGTGGTGCTCCACCATTTACTTATGAATGGAATACAAGTCCTATTCAAACTGGGGTACTTGCCAATAACTTAGCTGGAGACACTTTTTATATAGTAAGAGTAACTGATAATAATGGTTGTATTGTCTTTGACACTGCCGAGTTGGTTTACCCAGCTGCCATGGAAGTGCTTACAACTGCTCAAGGAGTTACATGTATTGCAAATAACAATGGTGAGGTGGCAGTTGTTGTAAATGGAGGAAATACTCCGTTTACCTATCAATTGAATGGTTTGCTTCAAACAGATAGCATCTTCGATAATCTTTCTGTTGGCACGTACGTAGTCTTTGTATTAGATAATAACAACTGTAATGCAAGCACTCAATTTGACATTATTCAAAACCCTGTTTTGGAAATCGAGTTGTCTGGTGCTGGTAATGATGGTGTTTATTGGACAGAGGATTTGTATATCATTAGAGGAGAGCAAGTAGACTTATTAGTTGATGTATTCAGTACAGGGATTCCTGTTTCTCAAACAATATGGGATGCGGTTACTTCGGGTAATTTAGATACTACTGGTTGTGGTGTTCCTTGTTTGGAGCCAACTATGATGCCTGAAGAAGACCTTACGGTAACAGTTAGTGTTTTAGATACGAATGGATGTGTAGTTACGGATACTCTACATATCAATGTGAGTCAAGATGCACAGTTCTTCATGCCATCAGCGTTTACGCCTAATGGAGATTGTTTGAATGACAACTTTGAAATAAACGTATTAGGAGCAAGTAACTTAGATGTAAGAGTCTTTAGTAGATGGGGTGAGGAGTTATTCCATAATCCTAATCAAGCTAATGGTATGAGTAATCCGGATGATGTAGAGGCGGAATGTTTAAGTGGCTTAGTTAATCCAAGAGAGGCATGGGACGGTACATTTAAAGGTGAGCCAATGCCAAACGGAGCATATACTTATCAAGTTGATGTTACGATGTTTGACGGAACAGTTCGCGCAATGAGTGGAACCGTAACTATTCTTCGATAGCATATTGAAGTCCTTATAGAAATAAAAAGACCTGCTAATTTTAGCAGGTCTTTTTATTTAACCAGACATTCTCATTTGAAAATCCCCATTAGTCATTTCGAACTAGGAGCGAAGTAATACTTATGGCTAGTGAATGGATCTTCCTCTTAAGCAAGAGCATACAACTTGGAAGATTGCCTTAAACTACTTCTCAGGCACTTTAGTAACAATACTTGTTTGTGGTAAGGCTTCCATGAGTAATTGAACAGCAGCATCATTAAAATAGCTGTCAGTTATGTTTAACTCTTTCAGTTTACTTAAGCTTTTAATAGAAACAGCTGCAGAACTACTATTGATGTTGAAATTGAATGCTAAATTTAAATACTCTAATGATGAAAGTTTAGCAAACGTTTCAGGTAACTCAACGATTTCATTAGCTTTCAAGTTTAACTCACGCAAAACAACCAGTTTACCAAAACTCTCAGGTAAAGTACTTAAAAGATTGCCCTTCAAATCTAATACTTCAAGTTGAGTGCAGGTTTCAATACCAGCAGGCAATTCTTCGATTACATTATCGCTTAAAATTAAAGTTTTCAAATTAACAAGTTTAGCTATCCAATTGGGAATTGATTTAATTTTTAATTGATAGTTAACAAAAAAGTCACCTTGGCAGTTTAAATAATTCAAGTTTTCAAGATTGCCAATTTCCTCAGGAATAGTCAATACGTGGTTGATTGCTAGGTTTAGATGTTTGAGATTGCTCAAGGATAATAGTGATTTTGGAAAGCTTTCTAAAGCGTTCCAACTCAAATCCAAAAATTGAAGATTAGAAAGTTTACCTATACTTGCGGGAAGAGTGCTAAGTTTATTTCCCGAAAGGTATAAACTATCAAGCTGGGTTAATTTGCCTATACTAGTTGGTAAACTTGTCAGTTTGTTTGTGTGTAAGTATATATCAGGATTATCTACTTTGAGTACTTTTAAATTAAGTAAACTTCCTATCTCTTCTGGCAGGGTACTAAGCTTGTTTCCTCTAAGATTTAAAGATTCTAAACTATTCAACTTTCCAATACTTGCAGGTAATACCTTCCACTTGTTAAAGCCGAGATCAAGTACTTTTAACTGTTTGTTACTAGCTAGTTGGTCAATAGTGGTTTCTACGTCTAGATAAGGGTTTGCACTCAAATCAATTTGCACTGCCTTTAGTTCTCTATTCAATTGGGTTAACATATTCCCAGCAAGTCCAATTTGATCGAACTGGCTGACTCCCTCTTCTGGAAGGGCTCTAATAGCACAATAATTAGCTTCTAGATGCTTAACATATGGCATTTTAGCTAAGAGTTCAAACAACAAGTCTTCATTAAGTATACTGTTGTTGGATACATTTAAGCTTCTTAAACTTTTCAACTCAACTAGGGAGCTCGGGAGTCTAACAATTTTGTTTTCTTTTATATTGAGGCTTGTGAGACCACTAAGAGAAGAGATGTTATCTGGCAGACTATAAATACCGCAATTTATAATGGCTAGTGACTTTAGTCCACCCAAAACAGATAATTGTTCAATTACCTTAGGAAGATCCAAATTTCTACAATTAGCAAAAATAACTTTTTCAACTTTACTCAGTTCACTTATACCTGCAGGTAAGGTGTGGATGGTACTATTTGTAATAATTAGTTCGTTGGTAGCACTTGCACTCTTTATCTTATCATCAAGTGCAGCGTATAATTGTATAAGCGCTACGGAGTCTTTACTTCGCATATACTTTTGATATTTAACTGAGTAAAGTGAATCAAAAGCAAAATCAATGTTGTCGTAATCTTCAGGGTATAATTGAGCACTTACAGATAAAAATGTAAATCCAGAAATTAACAAAGTCAACAGAATATTCTTCATAACAATATTTTCAGGTTATAGGGTGGACATTGCATCTACCAATTGAGAACAAAGTTAAAGGTAATTTTAGTATGTATAAGGGCAGATATTAACAATTCTTAGAATTACCGATCACTAAAGAGGTACTTGAACTTATCTAAAATTCTAGCTAAAAAGGTGCGTTTAGAACTAACTATTTCCACACGGCCTTTCATGCCTTGTGCAAATTGTAAGTCCTTGTCGTAGGTGGTATGCAAACCATCGTTGAGGGTTATTTCAATTTGATACAAGTCGTTACGGGGTACAGCTGATATTGCAGTGACTATTCCTTGAACTAAACCATATTCCATATAAAAATAGGCTTCTAAGCGAATATTAGCTTTTTGGTCTAGCTTTAGTTTAGAGATGTCTTTAGAATTAACTTGAGCAAATACTTTCAGATCTTGTTGCCTTTGCACTATGGAAAGAATTTCAGTGTCCTCTTCTATGTACTGGTTGTTTGACCAAATCTGATTTAAAGAAACATACCCATCTACTGGTGTAATGATTAAAAATTGTTCCTTCCAGAGATTAATGTCATTGGCTAGTTTGGAAGCATTCTCTCTTAACAACATCGACTTGCTTTGAGAATCTTCTTTATCTCCAGAACTATAGCCAAAAACTTGCATTTTTAACTCTTGGATTTTTAATTGATTATTACTGATTTGAATGTTTAAGTTTTCACAACTAGTTCTTTTCTGTGTAAAAACTGCCATACTTTCATCAACAACTCGTTGAGAAATCACCCCTTTGGCCGCTAGCTCTATATCTGTAAAATAGTTCTTGTTTAAGAGTTGTAACTGAGCAGCACAATTTTCACTTTGTTTCTTAAGCCCAGTTGTTATGTTTTTGAGTTCTTTTATTTGGTTTTCTACATAAGCAATTGAACTCATGCTGGTATTCTGAGTGTCGAAAAATTCAAAATCTTCATGGCTTCTTATGAAGTTTGAGTAGCTCTCTTGAATTCTACCTAATTCAACATTCTCTGGGAAAGTGATGTTTTCTGCTAATTCAGGATAGTTGATAAAAGAATCCAATTTAGTTTCAATGAGAAACACTTCTTCTTCATTCGCTCCATTCTGAAGGATACCAATAATTTGACCTTCATTAACGGCTTCGTTATTGACTATAGAGAGCTCTTCAATATTTCCAGCTTGTTTAGCAAACAAAGGGATTGGTGGATTAGAAGAACTGATTTCAATAGGAGCCGCTACCACATCAGGATATTGAACTATTGCACTTACAGCAACTATAGATAGAAGACCCACGAGGATAAACAAAGACCCAAAGCGGGTTAACCATCCTGGGGTTTTCCCAAGGATATCCTGAATTTCTTCACTTCGTAAATTTAAATTTTTAAGTTCTTTTTCCATTTATAAATAACTTGCGTTAAGTTAACTCCCTAACTCTAATTGATTTTTAACCAATGCATAATAAGCGCCTTTCAATTGGCTTAACTCTTCATGCGTTCCACGTTCTATAATTACTCCATTATCTAAGACTATGATTTGATCCGCATTTTTTACTGTGCTCAAACGGTGAGCAACTACCAACATAGTTTTATTCTTTAAATAGGTGTTTAAATTTTCAACAATAACTTTTTCATTATTCGCATCTAATGCATTTGTAGCTTCATCTAGTAATAAGAAATCTGGATTCTTATAGATAGCTCTAGCAATCAAAATTCGTTGTTTTTGGCCAGCACTTAATCCAATTCCTTCACTACCAATTTTGGTATTGTATCCCAATGGAAGTTCTTCAATGTGTTCTTTAATATTAGCTACTTCAACAGCCTCAAGTAATCTATTGGTATCTATGATATCTTGGCCTACGGCAATATTCTTTGCTATGGTGTCTGAGAAGATAAATCCATCTTGCATAACAACTCCAACTCTGTTTCTCCAAGAAGCATTTCTTAAATTTTTTAGATTAGCACGATCTAAACTAATACTTCCTGTTTCAGGGTTGTAGAATTTTAGAATAAGCTTAAGTAAAGTAGTTTTCCCGCTTCCAGAAGTACCTACAATTGCGGTAGTCTTTCCGAAAGGTATACTACAGTTAATATTGGAAAGCACAAGCGCTGCCTTAGGATTCCCATATCTAAAATTTACTCCTTTAAAGTTGATATCTCCATTTTCAGGAAGGATATCTATTTTAGCTTCATTTAAGTCTTCTTCCGTTTCATTATCATGAATTTCACTGATACGCTCTAAACTTAGTTTTGCATCTTGAGCATCTCTAATGAATCCAATTAACTGATCGATTGGCGTATTTAACTGACCAACAATAAATTGAACGGCCATCATCATACCAAGAGTCATTTCTCCATCTATCACGGCTTTAGCTGCTAAGAAAATGATTATAATGTTTTTAGATTGATTAATGATTTGAGCACCAATACTCTGCCATTGATCTAGGCTTAAAGCTCTTATGTTAACCTTGAACAAGCTGGCTTGAATATGCTCCCAGTCCCATCTCATTCGGCTTTCACTATTGTTAAGCTTAATATCTTGCACCCCTTCAATTAACTGAATAAGATGATTTCTATTTTTTGATAATTCCTTAAATCGGGTATGGTCAATTAAGGCTCTACGTTTAAAGAAGAAGCTAATCCAAATAAAGTATAATATTGCAGCAATGAAGAAGACCAAGAATATCATCTTGTTATACATCAATAGCACAAATCCAAACACTATAATATTAAAAACAGAGAACAATGCACTTAAGGAAGCAGAGGTTAAAAAATGTTCTATTCTGTCATGGTCATTTACCCGCTGTAAAATGTCCCCAATCATTTTTGTATCAAAAAACTTGAGCGGTAACCTTAATAATTTCATTAAGAAATCAGAAATTAGGGAAACATTTACTCTAGTACCAATATGCAATAGTATCCAACTTCTTATTATCTCAACAGTAGTTTGACCAGTGAAAAGAACTAGCTGAGCAATTAATATCAAGTATATGAATGGAATGTCTTGATTGTTTATTCCAAAGTCAACTATAGATTGCGTTAAGAAAGGAAAGATTAGTTGAATCAAACTTCCTGCAAACATCCCCAATATTAATTGAGTGATTAAACCTTTGTATTGACGCAAGTAATTAAAAAGGAACTTGAAACCTGATTTTTGTTTTTTACTATCCTCTGTTTGATAAAACGAAGGCGTAGGTTCAATTTCCATAATTACACCTTGCTCAATGGTATCTTTAACAGTGGAAACCCAGTGCTTTTTAAATTCTTCAGCTGTATAGCTAACTAAACCTAATCCTGGATCTGAAATCCAAACTTTCTTTTTGGTTATTTTATAAATAACTACAAAATGGTTCTGATTCCAATGTGCAATACATGGCATTTTTATCAAAAGCAGGTCATCGAATGTCAAACGAAATGAATTCGTTCGCATTCCAATAGTTTCTGCAGCTTGACTTATTCCTTGAAATGAAACACCCTGTCTGTCTATATAACTAATGCTTCTTAGATACTGAAGAGAGAAATTCTTCTTGTAATGCTTTGCAATGATTCGCAGGCATGTAGGACCACAGTCCATTTGATCCATCTGTTTGTATAAAGGAAAGGTTTTCATTGTAGTTAGTCGAACATAAGATAATTAAAACTTACAAATACAAATGGCATTTGTTTTTAGTTTGAGTTATCCACATTTTTAGTTAGTTAAGCAAATCTAGTAATAAATTTTTAATTATCTTCACAAAGCTTTCTAGGGGTTTCCTTTTTACAAGGAATGAGATATACCCTCAGAACCTGATCAAATTAGCATTTGCGTAGGGAAGAGAGAGATTAAGGACTATTTTTGTTCCTTAGGAAGCGCTTTATTTTTATTTAAAAAAAATATAATGAAAGTATACGTTTCCTTCCTATTTTGCCTATTTCTTGCCTATCAATCTACCGCACAGCTAACATTTTCTGGTCGGGTTATTAACAATTCTGACAATACAGAATTAATGGATTGCAAGCTATATGTTGACCAAGATTCTAGGCCATACTTCACGCTAGATAAGGGAAGTTTTAGTATACCGAATCTGAGTCCAGGGAGTCATTCACTTCGAATAGTCAAGGAGGGCTTTGACGAGCTCAAACGTAAAGTTGATCTACAAAAAGATGAGTACTTATTATTGGAAATGTATCCTGAAGGCACAGGGCCGGAGGATGCAGCTATTTATAAATCACTCTTTACAGATGAGGTTATAGTGAAGGCAACAAGAGCAAATAAAGTAACGCCAACAACTAAAACAACAATTGATGCGGAAGAATTAGCTAAGGAGAATCTTGGTCAAGATTTAACCTACCTGTTAAAGCATGAACAAAGTGTAGTTTCTTTTAGTGATGGTGGAAACGGTATCGGTTACACTGCAATGAGGATTAGAGGCACGGATATGTCAAGAATCAACTTTACGATTAATGGAATTCCTTATAACGATCCTGAAAGTCAGGGAGTATTCTCCGTAAATATCGGCGACATCGCCTCGTCGATAAATGATATTCAAATTCAAAGAGGGGTGGGGAGTAGCACCAATGGTGCTGCTGCATTCGGGGCTTCGGTCAACCTAAATACGAATACCTTGAATAAAAAGCCATATGTGGAGTTAAACAATTCTTTTGGTTCATTCGCAAGCATGAAAAATACCCTAAAGCTTGGAACCGGATTACTTAAAGAAAAATTCACGGTGGATGCCCGACTGTCGCATATTAAAACAGATGGATATATTGATAGAGCTCGAGCTAAATTATGGAGTTACTATCTAAGTGGAGCGTATTATGGAGAGAATACCATTCTTCGTTTTAATCATTTTAGCGGAAGTGAAACGACCTACCAAGCGTGGAATGGAATTGATGGCGCTACCTTAGAAACGGATAGAACATTCAATATATCTGGAACAGACTTCCTTTCAACAGAGGTGCCTTATGATAATGAGATTGACCAATACAAACAAGATCATTATCAACTTTTCGTCTCTCAACAAATTAAAGATAACTGGGTGGCTAATGTCGGCTTGTTTTACATCAAAGGGAAAGGGTATTTTGAGCAATTTAAAGTACAAAGTAAACTAGCTAATTATGGATTGGACAATGTAATACAAGGAACAGACACTATCACACGGACAGATTTAGTGAGAAGAAGATGGTTAGACAATGATTTTTATGGAGCTACTTTTTCAGTAAATTATCAGAAATATAAGCAGTTAGATTTTACACTTGGCGGTGCTTGGAATCAATATGATGGGATACATTTCGGAGAAGTTATATGGGCTGAATATGCAAGTAACGGTTCTCTTAGAGATCGATACTATGAAAACAATGGCCAAAAAACAGACTTCAATATTTATGCTAAAGCTAATTACTACTTTACTAAAAAGATAGTTGGGTTTGCTGATATGCAATTTCGAAGAGTCTCTTACAACGTCTCTGGCATTGATAACGATCAACGATACCTATTCCAAGACCTGGATTATAACTTCTTCAATCCTAAAGTTGGTTTGAGTTATTTGTTAAATACCAAGAGCACTTTATATACTTCTTTTGCTGTAGCCAATCGCGAACCAACTAGAAACGACTTTATTGACAATGATGAAAAACCTGAACACGAATCCATGTATGATCTGGAGTTGGGGTATAATTACGCGAGTAAATACCTCCGAGTAAGTACGAACTATTATTACATGCATTACAAGAATCAATTGGTTTTGAATGGGGCACTTAACGATGTGGGTTCAACTGTTCGAATAAATGTAGATAAGAGTTACCGAACAGGAATTGAAACGGCTGTTGGAATGGATGTCGCTGAAATCATTTCACTAGATGCAAATGCTACCTGGAGTGTTAATGAAATAAGATCTTTCGAGGATGAAAGCCTAGTGAAACATGATAAAACTAAAATATCATACTCTCCACAATGGATAGGTGGCTTGCAGTTTGGACTACGCCCAATAAAAGGATTGAGTTTTTCTATCTCGAGTAAGTTTGTTGGAAAGCAATTTTTGGATAACACAAGTACTGATCGATTGTCTATTGATAAATACCGTCAAAACGACATGAGAATCGCCTACACCTTCCATACAGAAGTATTGAAAGATGTGGAGTTTAGTTTATTATTGAATAATTTTACGAATAGAGAAATTGTTGCAAACGCTTATGTCTATGCTGGCGAAGCTTACTTCTTTCCTCAAGCTAAGTTTAATTTTATGGCAGGGGTAAACTTAAGGTTTTAATCTTATTAGGGTTCGGAACCCTTAAAGGGTTCCGAACCCTAATAACTTCAACTCCTGATTCAATCGAAACAAAGGCAATCCTACAACATTAAAGTAGTCGCCTTCCATTCGCTCTATTCCTATCATACCAATCCACTCTTGAATGGCGTAAGCACCCGCTTTATCATACGGTTGATAGTTGTCAATATAGTATTCTATCTCCTCTATACTGAGGGCCTTAAAATGTATTCGAGTCGTTTCGCTAAAGACAACTTCCTTATCTTTTAGGCGCAAGCAAACTCCGGTAATCACATCATGAGATTTTCCTGACAACTCGCTTAGAATCCGAATAGCATCTTCTCTGTCCTTAGGCTTGCCATAAATTTCATCATTCATAGTAACTACGGTATCTGATGTAATGATTAACTCGTCGTCAGCCATGGTTTCAGTGAATGCACTCGCTTTGAGTTTAGCTAAATATTCAGGTACCAACGATGCATCTAATTCGGGAGGATAGATTTCTTCAATTTCTTTGGTTCGAATTTCAAAATCAGCAACAATATTCCCAAGAAGTTCTTTTCTTCTTGGAGATTTAGAAGCGAGGACAATGTTTAATTTTTTCATCAATCTAAACTTTATAAATGATTGGATATGGGTAATAGGAGACCAAGCAACATCAAGACTTTGATAAACAGGCTAGCACCATGATAAGCGTTGCTTTTTGAAGCGCTATATATCCTTTTCATCGTTAGGGCCGTTAGTGTAATCAAGCCACCAATGTAAATTACAAACAAGCGATCTTGGAAATTTGCTATAGCTAGATAAATAAATATAAACAAGAAAAAGACAAGAACAATCTGAACAATTCCTTTCGTATAGGATTGACCAATGAGTATGGGTAGTGTATGCCGATTACCAATTCGGTCTCCTTCAACATCTTCTAAATCTTTAACGATTTCTCGAATCCAATTGAGTAGAAAAGCAATAGCTGCATACACCCAAACGGATAGTTCGTCGAAGACGTAAAACTTTCTGTCAAACTCTGGGTGATTCACTCCAAGGTAAAAACAAAGAAGAATGCTGAGTGCAATTAAGGCACTTACTACAAGGTTGCCTGCTAATTTGTATCGGCTTAGAAAGACGGCATAGAGAACTAAAGTAAGCACAGCTACAACATAAGCTGTAAATAAGTTTAAACTGCTTATAAGCGATGCGGATAAACCAAGAACGAGCCCTAGAATGAAAAGAGCTACGGCGAAATATTTAAACTTATTAATATTGTTTTCATTAACCCATCTGTCCTTGCCATTGGCTTGGTCAATAGATAAATCGTAAACATCATTAATGAGATAGCCACCAAGCGCAATACATATAGTTGAAAAAACAAGTAAGAAGTAAAAAGAGAAAGAATAGACTTGTACGTAAAATTGGCAAACAATAAATTGCACCAAAGCAAGCATTATTAAATTGGGTAGGCGTATAGACTGAAGGAGTAACTGAAGCTTATTCATAGTATTTCTCAATACTCTTGGTGAACCATGAATATAGCTCTTTTAACTTGGGGTCTTGAAGCATGGCTTCGTGTTGAGCTATAGTGCTGCTGTCTTTTCTCTTTGCTGGGCCAGTTTGAATGTCCTTTGGGTTTTGAGCTAATGCCTTCAATACAGTTTCCAGCATTAATGGTTTTAGTAGGTCAAAATCTAGACTTAAACTATCGGTATAATCCTTAGTTAATGCAAAGAGGTGGTTGCTGAAATTATTGACGATTACTGCAGCAATATGAAGCTTTCGACGTTGTTCATCACAAATTTCACTTACATTATTCGAAACCAATCCAGCTAGTTCTGATAACACGCGTTGAGTATCTGTATTGGAAGCGTCTATTAAAAAAGGGACTTCTTTTAAATCTACTTCTCTCGTTTTTGTAAAAGTCTGTAAAGGGTAAAAACTACCAAAATTTTCGCTAGCTTTCTCTAGAACTTTAATGCTAACCACACCGCTAGTATGGGCTACTATTTGGTCTTTGGTCTGAAGATTTTCGCAAATTTCTTCTATTGAATCATCTGAGGCACAAATAATAATTAGGTCACAAATTTTTGAGAGGTCTTCAATTTTCTCTACAAACTTAATTTGTACGGCGTCAGCCAATACTCTACCAGTAACTTTGTTTCTAGTAAATAAAGCTGTAAAGTTTATTTCTGGGTGGTAATAGAAGGCATGAGCCAAGTGGTGGGCAACATTGCCAGAACCAACAATTCCAATTTTAAAATCTACCACTGTTTTCATTTCTTGAAGTATCGTTTAATTGAACTCATGAATGCTCCAAGCAACATTATAATCCCTCCCAACCACAGTACATTAATGTAGGGGAATACTATAGCCTTCATTATTATGAAATCATCTGATCCACTTGAATCTTTTATCCCTAAACTTAACTTTTCCGTTTTCGGATCAAAAGCTAAAATTTGGAAAGCTAAAGAAGACTTGAGGTCTTTGTTTTCGGGTGATTGTACATCCCCCGTATTGATGTTAATGATGTATAGTGGCGTTATTTCTTTTTCGTAACCGTCAAAACCATAAATATTCAACTTAGCTCCTAAGCCAAGTAGGGTGTCGTTGAAGGCAACATTGTCATTCTCTGGATTGGAAACAATTTTATCTAAAACGGTGAAATGTTTAGTCGTATAAATAGTATCGCCCATCTGCATTTCTACAACTTGAGTCTCTACTTCTTTTGGCTTTTCAGGGATGGAAGTTACGTGTGTAAAAATATCCTTAGCTAAATAGTGCTTAGTATCTGGGTTAGAGACCAAACCCATTCCATCGCTAATTTGAGCATCAGGTTCTAGATAGAAGTCTTCTAAGATGTTTCCATCTGCATCTTTTCTGGCATAGTGTACTTTAAATATTTCCTTGTGTCCTTCATCTTCTCTGCCTAAAAAACTCACCCAATAGTCTTTCATCACTACGGTGTCTCCTTGCGGAAGAAAGATATTCGTTTGTTTATCTTCTTCTTGAAACCCTTCGCCATAGTCTATGCCCATGGTATTTATAGAGATGGTTTCTTGCCTCCCTTGTGATATCAATATACCGATTATAAATAATGCAAATCCGATGTGTGATATAGAACCGGACCATTGCCAAAACTTCCCTTTAACCACTAGAATGATATAGCCAATATTAGAGAAGAAAGTAAAACAAGCACTCAACAACAATACCCAATGAGAAGATAGAAATGAAATCGATTTTTCACCAAAATGGTAGTCAATGATGAATGGAAATTTAAAGGCAAACCCCAATGCTATAGTAGTAGCGATGGAAGCAAGTAAACTTATGCCTAGGTACTTTACAAACTTGCTTAGCTTACCTGTTTTGTAAGATAAGTATTGCACCGTGGCTGCACCTAATGCTATGAATATCCCTATAATAATCTGAACTTTGTTATAATGCTCAACGACATCGATACCAACAGCTAGATTCGTTCCAAAAAGCATGTTTGTGACAGGTAGTGAAGTGTCCCATGTAATTTGTGCAGCACTAATCACAAAAATAAGTGCACCAATAAACATCCAAAACTCTCTGCTTAAAAAGGCTTCTTCTCCTTCCACTTTAGGAATAGAACGCATTCGAACAATTAATAAAATAATAGCAGGGACAGTTAAAAACCCCATGTAGATCAACAATTGACCGGTCATACCTAAATCGGTAAAGGCGTGCACTGAAGTATCCCCAAGTACACCACTTCTAGTCAAAAAGGTACTGTATAGTATGAAAATGAAGGTGAAAATAAGGAGAAGATAACTGACTCCTAATCCACGTTTCGTGTATTTATAAGCAAGTAGTGTATGTCCGCCAGCAACAATTAAAAGCCAGGGCACGAGAGAAGCGTTTTCAACAGGATCCCAAGCCCAAAATCCACCAAAGCTTAAACTTTCATAGGCCCAAGCTCCACCCATGAATATTCCAGTTCCTAGTATACCAGTGGTAAACAACGTCCATGCTAAAGCAGGTCTTACCCAATCCGAGTAATCTGCTCGCCATAAGCTAGCAATAGCATACGAAAATGGCACTACAGTAGCCGCAAAGCCCAAGAAGAGGACAGGGGGGTGAATCACCATCCAGTAATTCTGAAGTAATAAATTTAAGCCATTACCATCCACTAAGAAATTTAAATAATCAGCCTTAGCAAATATTGGAGCTTCGGTCATTACGTTTCTCAAAAGTGTAAATGGATTAACTCCTACTTTATAACCGAAAACATAAACGCCTAGCACCATACTAGCTAATAGTAATTGGCTAAAAGAAAGTACCGACATCACAGGGTTTTCATAGTCCTTAGCTATGCGAATGAGCACGAAGCCTAGAATAACATGCCAAAACTGCCAAAGGAGAAAACTTCCCTCTTGACCTTCCCAGAATGAGGAAATGATATAGTATACTGGTAAATCGTTGGAGGAATGACTCCAGGCATAATGATACTCATAGTGATGATTGAGAATCATAAAAAACAACAAAGAAAAAATTCCGAAGATTGAAACACCATGAATGAAAAAACTCCACCTAGCTATCTTATTCCAGGTTTGCTTTAAGCTCCCATCCTTACTTAGCTCTGCACGAAAAAAAGCAAAACTAGCTAAGCCCACCATAATAAAACTAAGAACAATCAAAAGATGACCTAAGTTACCAATCCAGAGGGATTCACCTTCAAAAAAACCTTGATTAAAACGTTGTGCAAAAAATTCCTTCATGTTAGTTATTCGTGATTATTGGGCAGCAGTAGCATTGGCTTCCACATATTCAATTTCATCCTCAACGTATTTTGAAGGACATTTCATTAAAATCTGATCTGCATAGAAAACGCCATCTTCACTTTTCCCAGTTATCACTAACTGCTCACTTCTTTCAAAGTCTTGAGGTTTAGCATCCGCATAAATGACTTGTTGTGAAATCCCCTCTTTATCGCTCATATAAAATGAAAATAAATTAGGATTGACTTCAGGCTCATAGTTCATTTCACCATCAACATCTAGGTTGCCCACTATTTTATATACCTTGCCATCATGTTCATTGGCTTTAGTAAAACCCTCGTAAGAGGTATAGTTGCTTGCAGAAATAGCAATTCCAGCTATTGCGAAGGCAATCAAGATTAGTCCTATGATGTGCAACTTTTTCATGCGACAAAGATACGGTATTTAGACTTAAATTTTAAGTGGCAACTTGTTAAAAAAAATAGTATTCTTCCGCTAGATTTCTCTTATTTGCTTTTCGACCGGATAGATTTATTTATTCCCTTAGCTTTTGTTAATTTTGTTCAAAATAAATAAGTAATGGGAAGAGCATTTGAGTTTAGAAAAGCGAGAAAATTCAAACGATGGGCAGCGATGAGTAAAACCTTTACCCGAATAGGCAAAGAGATTGCTATGGCGGTAAAAGAAGGTGGCCCTGATCCCGATAATAATGCACGTTTGAGAAGTGCTATTCAGAATGCGAAGTCGTCAAATATGCCTTTAGATACGGTTGATCGAGCTATTAAAAAAGCTTCTTCTAAGGATCAAGCGGATTATAAAGAAGTTAATTTTGAAGGCTATGCTCCTCACGGGATAGCAGTATTTGTGGAAACTGCAACAGACAATAATACCAGAACAGTGGCTAATGTAAGAAGCTACTTCAATAAATGTAATGGTAGTTTGGGTACTACGGGGTCTTTAGAATTTTTGTTTGATCGAAAATGCAATTTTAAAATTGACAAAGGGGAACTTGATCCAGAAGAGTTAGAGTTAGAGATGATTGATTATGGAATTGAAGAGTTATTCGAAGAAGATGAACATATAATGATATATGGTGAGTTTTCTGAATTTGGAAACATACAACGTGGCCTAGAGCAATTGGGTCTTCCAGTTGTTGAATCTGGCTATGAGCGTTTGCCTCTCAATACCACAGAGCTAAGTGAAGACCAACAGGCAGACGTAGAAAAGCTATTGGAACGATTAGAGGAAGATGATGACGTGTTGAATGTCTATCATACGATGCTCTAGTCTAGTAAAGTATTAAAACAAAAAGCCATCATTCGCTATTGAGCTGGTGATGGCTTATTTATTAGATAAAGAAGTTCTTTTAAAAGTATTTCATAGTTATATCGATCATGAACTTGGTAAACTTGTTATAAGGTGGATGCAAGAATAAAGCCATCCCGAACTTGAAATGTTGCTTTAAGACAGAGCGCTCATTACTGAAATCTACAAAGCCCCATTTGCCATGACTTTTACCAATACCAGAGTTGTTTACTCCTCCAAAAGGTAGATTCGGTTGTAATATGTGTAAAATAGTATCATTGATACATGTCCCACCCGCAGAACTATTATTCATGATGTATTTAATATTCTTCTCTTTATTACTGAAGATGTAGAGCGCTAATGGTCGTTCTTTGGAATTAACCATACTCATCGCTTCTTCTAAATTAGAGAAAGTTAATAAAGGTAGAACTGGTCCGAATATCTCTTCGTTCATAATTCTAGAGTCACTAGATACATTAGTTAAAATAGTTGGGTCGATAAAATTTTGGCTATCATCGTATTTGCCTCCAATTTCCACATTAGCTCCTTTGCTTACTGCGTCATCAGTTAATTCTTGAACACGTTTATAGTGTTTTGCATTGACTAATCTACATAGATTTCCACCTTCCAATCGAGCATTGGTATCTGCCCCATATTTTTTCTTAATCTCAGCCTTCATAGCATCAACTAAGGCCGCTTTCTTACTTTCATGAACAAGCACATAATCTGGTGCTATACAAGTTTGACCTTCATTCAGGTATTTCCCCCAAACAATTTTAGTTGCAGCTTCCTTAATATTGGCTGTATCATCTACTATGGTAGGACTTTTACCTCCTAACTCTAATGTACAAGAGGTCAAGTGCTTACTAGCCCCTTCCATTACTATCTTACCGACCATTGGACTTCCAGTAAAATGAATGTGATTAAATTTTAATTTTAGCAATTCTGAAGATACTTGATGATCACCCTGAACGACTGCAATTTCCTTTTCTTCAAACAGCTCAGCTAACATCTCTTTAACTAATTGAGAGGTATTGGGCGTAAATTCTGAGGGCTTAAGAATTGCTGCATTTCCCGCTGCTATGGCATAAATCAGTGGTGAAACCGCTAAGTAGAAAGGGTAATTCCATGGGGTAATAACTAAACAACTCCCCTTGGGTTCGTAATGCACATACGCCGATGAGCCTAACATAGTAATTGGAATATCCACTTCTTCTCTTTCCATCCAATCCTCAAAATGTGCTATGGTATGTTTTAACTCGGAAACAACTGGGTAAATTTCTGAGATATCAGATTCGGTTGCGGGCTTTTGAAAATCAGCATTTAAAGCCTCTTGAATCTTTGTTCGATATTCAAACACCTTATTCTTTAGTGCTTTTAATTTCTTTCTACGCTCTTTCCCACTCGTGTTTTTTAAGTACTGCAAATTAGCTTGCTGTAGCTTAAAAATCTCTTGGATGCGCGTGGACGAATCGTTTCCACTTTTTGGAATACTCTTTAAAGGAGTTTCAACCGTATTTACTGCCATAACAATCTTTATTTATAGGGTATTAAAGATACTATAAAATTGACGGATTTAACAAGTGTCCAGCTCTAAAGCCAAACGAGATTATTTTGAAGGACTTTCTGCTTTGTCCTTGTCATCTTTTATCGGCCATATTAGAGAGCTCACAACAGATATAATAAGCACTCCAGCAACTATCGCCAAGGAAATTGGAGAAGGAATATGAAAGAATGGATTAACTAACATTTTCAATCCAATAAAAGTTAGAATAATAGCTAGCCCATAATGGAGGCGGCTAAACATATGGATGAAGTTAGCCAAAAGGAAATATAAACTTCTTAAGCCAAGAATAGCAAAAATGTTAGAGGTATACAAGATAAGAGGGTCATCTGAAATAGCAAATATTGCAGGTATAGAATCTACCGCAAACAACAAATCCGAAAACTCAATAACCCCAACAACGACCAATAGGGGCGTAGCTACCTTGATTCCATTTTCTAGCGTGAAAAATTTATCTCCGTCAAACTCTTTGCTAACCTTAAATAATTTATAGACAAATTTGGCTCCAGCACTTTTACTAAAATCTTCGTTTTCATCTTCATCTTCTTCAACAAACCAGGATTTGATTCCTGCGTAGATCAAGAACGCCCCAAACAAGGTAAGGATGACATTAATTTTTCTTGGAGCACCAAGGATATCGATTTCAGGTAAATAGGTTAATTTGATGAGACCAACTCCAGAGAATATAAAGATGGCGCGCATAACAAGTGCCCCAAGAATACCCCAAAATAATACTTTATGCTGGTATTCTTTAGGTACTTTAAAAAAGCTAAATACCAATATGAAAACAAAGAGATTATCGACAGATAAGGCTTTTTCTATCCAATAGGCTGATTGGAATTGTGTGAATGATTCAACGCCCTGAGAGAAGTATATGAAACCACTAAACAACATAGATAAGCCTATCCAAGCAATAGTCCAATAGATAGCTTCTTTATTACTTATAGCATGACTCTTCTTATTAAAAATTCCTAAATCAAGCAGCAGCATTACAAGAACGACTACAGAAAAAATGAGGACATTTAAGGGGTGGCTTGTGAAGCTTTCCATGCTATACTATTATGTTTTAAGCATGCAAATATAACAAGATTGGGGGATTGTTTCCTAAACAAAAAAAGCCTCGATAAATCGAGGCTTTTTATAGTTGAAAAAAATCTACTAATAGATAGACTCTTTACCGAATTCTTTACAAAGCAAGTAGTAAAAACATGCTCTGTATTTATTTCTGTTTGATTTGCCTAAAGTATCTAAAACTTTATTAATCGCTGTATCTAATTTCGGGCTATCTGAAAGACCTAATTTTTTCATTAAATAGTTGTTCCTAACGGTTGATAATTCTGAAGCATCTGCACCTGATACTGTTTCAGCATCCGCTTTGTAGATAGATGGTCCTAAACCAATTGTTACTTTGGTTAACAAGTCCATGTCAACACTTATACCCGCATCTCCCAATTGCTTAGCGTATTTTGCGATTAATTCATCTCTTTTACTCATCTTGACTTAGATTTAGTTTGGGTTAATTATTTAAACAAAAATAGTACTTCTAATTTAGGGTTTTAAACTTACAAATAATAAGTTTCCAACAATAAATCATAAGACATCACTAAGGGAACAAGAATCTGCCCAAAGCTTTTCTCTCTTTTTATAAAATGGTTTACTATTTTTGTTGCTCCAGAAAAATACGAATATGCAAGATAAGTTTGAGGTACTGAATGAAAAAAGGAATTTGGCCCAGTTAGGTGGTGGTCAAGAACGTATTGCAAAACAACATAAGCAAGGGAAGCTGACTGCAAGAGAACGAATCCATTTCTTATTAGACGAAGGAAGCTTCGAAGAAATTGGGATGTTAGTGACGCACAGAGCTACGGACTTCGGATTGGATAAGCAAAAATTTTATAGCGATGGGGTAGTTACTGGATACGGAACTATACATGGTCGCATGGTCTATGTTTTTTCTCAAGATTTTACAGTTTTCGGTGGATCGCTTAGTGAAACACATGCGGAAAAGATATGTAAGCTTATGGACTTAGCCATGGAAAATGGCGCACCAATTATTGGATTAAATGATAGTGGAGGCGCTCGTATTCAAGAAGGGGTAGTTTCTTTAGGTGGTTATGCTGATATTTTTTATCGCAATACAATTGCTTCTGGAGTTATTCCTCAAATTTCGGCTATCATGGGACCTTGTGCAGGCGGGGCAGTATATTCGCCAGCTATCACTGATTTCATAATGATGGTGGAGAATACCTCTTACATGTTTGTTACCGGTCCAAACGTGGTTAAAACGGTTACACATGAAGAAGTTACAAGTGAAGATTTAGGTGGAGCTTCTGCTCACAGTACAAAATCCGGTGTTACTCATTTCTCTTGTGCAAATGAAATGGAGTGTATCGAATACCTTAAAACTTTATTGAAGTATGTACCTCAAAATTGTGAAGAAGATGCACCAGTTTATCCTTATGAAATGCAAGAGGATGAGTTAAGAGCTAAACTGAATACTTTAATTCCAGAGAACGCGCAACAACCTTATGATATGCGTGAAGTCATTCAGGAGTTAGCGGATGTTGGTAGCTTTTTTGAAGTGCATAAAAATTATGCGGAGAATATAGTCGTAGGGTTTGCTTTAATCGCTGGTCGAAGTGTGGGTATTGTGGCGAATCAGCCAGCTGTTCTTGCAGGAGTTCTAGATATTGAATCTAGTAAGAAAGGTGCTCGTTTCGTTCGATTCTGTGACAGCTTTAACATTCCTTTACTCACTTTAGTGGATGTACCTGGATTTTTGCCTGGCACGGATCAAGAGTGGAATGGTATCATTACCAATGGAGCTAAGTTACTTTATGCTTTTGCTGAAGCAACTGTACCGAAAATTACAGTGATTACTAGAAAGGCATACGGTGGAGCTTATGATGTAATGAGTAGTAAACATATTGGTGCTGATTTGAATTTTGCATGGCCTAGTGCTGAAATTGCCGTGATGGGAGCAAAAGGTGCATCGGAAATAATTTTCAGAAAGGAAATTGCAGCTGCGGATGACAAAGAAGCTAAGCTTCAAGAAAAAACAGACGAGTATACAGAGAAATTTGCTAATCCTTATAGAGCAGCAGCAAGAGGATTTATCGATGAAGTAATAAAGCCGGAATCTACTCGACTCAAATTGGTCAAAGGCTTTAAAATGCTGGAGAACAAGGTGAAAAACTTACCTAAAAAGAAGCATGGCAATATTCCTTTGTAAGAATATGGCTTAAGTAATAAGGAAGTACAGCTTACTTGTTGTTAAAACCTCGCATCTGTTACATCAATCTCTGGATAATCCTTTGGGTCAAAGCTAAAGAACTTATCCTCTAAAGTGATGTTAGGAGTAAAAGACTTGATTAGATAGGTATATCTCATTCCTGACCGCTCATATATTTTTGACTCAACAATAGTGTTCGATGAAGGATCTACCTTCAAGTCAATCTTAAAGAAATGCTGATCTTTGTTGACCGGAGTTAATTCAATTACTTTGATAAGCTTGCCTGCTGAATTCTTGTATTCTTCTTTTAATCGATAAATGTAATCCTTGGTGTAAAGATTAAACAACATAGATGGAGAAAACATGGCTTCATCCTCTTCGTAGTCGTTGATTTGAACTTCGTTATACTCTTTCAAGTAATTCCAGATTGTAACATTATCTGAAACGAACATTTGATCTTTTAAATCTACTTTGAACATATCGCCTTTAAACCAGGCTTTTACATCAGCAACTTGGTTTTCTTCATTTTCAGGCAAGTCAATAGTCAATTTCAAATCCATCTTTGCTGATGCGTATTTTGAATACTTCTCTGAGACTGCTTTTAATATGGCATCGGCTTCCGCATCCAGTGCATTGTCTTGAGCAAATGCGAAACTAAATAGAAGCAATAAAATGGTGATCGGCTTTAAAATGTTCATGTTTTTCGATTATAGCTTGTTAGTATTCAAATACTGTTCCAATTCTGCTTCTGACTTACAATAAACATCACGAGGTTTGCTTCCTAGATTCGGACCAACTATTCCAGCAGCTTCTAATTGATCCATTATTCGACCTGCTCGGTTATAACCTAATTTCAGTCTTCGTTGAATCATAGAGGTGCTTCCTACCTGATTGTTTACGATAACAAGGGCTGCTTCTTCGAATAAGGCATCTTTTTCATCTGCATCAAAACTCCCCCTATCTTGTGATTCTGTACTAGGATCAATAAATTCAGGTAATTCGAATACCGTTGGGTAACCTTGTTGCGCACTGATGAAATCTACGAGCTCTTCAACTTCTGGCGTATCTATGAATGCACATTGTAATCTAACCATGTCACTTCCCTGTGAGAATAGCATATCTCCTTTACCTATCAATTGGTCTGCACCACCTGCATCTAAAATTGTTCGAGAATCAATTTTGGATGATACCTTGAAAGATATTCTTGCTGGGAAATTGGCTTTGATTACTCCGGTGATGATGTTCACAGAAGGACGTTGAGTAGCTAATACTAAATGTATTCCAATGGCTCTTGCTAACTGCGCTAAACGAGCGATTGGTGTTTCAACTTCCTTTCCTGCCGTCATAATAAGATCAGCAAACTCATCAATGACCAAAACAATGTAGGGTAAAAATTTGTGTCCATTATTCGGATTTAATTTCCGTGAAACAAATTTTTGATTGTATTCTTTTAGATTTCTCGCTTTCCCATCTTTTAAGAGGTTATAACGATCATCCATTTCAATGCAAAGTGCATTGAGCGTGGCGACTACCTTCTGAACGTCTGTTATAATAGCTTCTTCTTCTCCTGGTAGAATGGCAAGAAAATGCTTTTCAATGGCATTATAAATAGATAACTCGACTTTCTTAGGATCAACTAGGACAAACTTCAATTGAGAAGGATGCTTCTTATAGAGAAGCGAACACAGAATGGCATTAATCCCAACAGATTTACCTTGACCCGTTGCTCCAGCCATTAACAGGTGAGGCATTTTAGTTAAGTCGGCTATGAAAATTTCATTGGCAATATTTTTACCAAGAGCTATGGGTAAATCGAATTTAGTATTGCTAAACTTTTCTGAGGCTAGCATAGATTTCATGGATACCGTTTCTTTCTTGGCATTCGGCACTTCTATTCCTACCGTCCCTTTTCCTGGAATAGGCGCGATTATTCGAATCCCTAACGCCGCTAAACTTAAGGCAATATCATCTTCTAGATTTTTAATCTTAGAAATTCTAACCCCTGGTGCAGGAATGATTTCATAAAGTGTAACGGTTGGGCCAACTGTTGCCTTAATCTTTGAAATTTCAATATTGTAGTTTTTTAAAGTCTCTACAATTTGATCTTTGTTTCTTTCAAGCTCTTCTTTATCTATACTTACTTTATCTCCACCATGGTCTTGCAAAATACTAAGAGGAGGGTATTTGTAGTTACTCAAGTCTAGGGTGGGGTCATAGTTGCCATCATTCTTTACAGTACTAACTGTTTTCTCTTCAATAGTTTCTGTTATGGCGAGCTCTAATTCTTCTTCGACTTTTTTCTCGACAGCCTTTTTTGGTTTTACGGGTTCCTTGTCGTTGTCGGAGACCTCAAACTCTAAAGAGCCTATTTCTTCAACTTCGATAAGCTCAGTAGGATTATCTATGTTGGTTTCTATAGTTGATTCAGGTTTTTCTAGCTTGTCTTTTTCAAATATGGATTCGTCCATACTAATAGCAACTTCTCCCTCATCTTCATTTGAATCAATTGGGCTGTCCTTCGATTTGAATAGAGTTAGTATTTTATCGAAATCTAAATCAAAAGATAATACCAAATAAGCAATACCTATAGCTACAAGAACTGCAGCAGTTCCAATGCTTTTTAAATTATTAACCAACCACCCATTACTTCCAGCTATATAATAACCAACGCTTCCTCCCGGATGAAAAAAGGCATTCTTAAAAAATAGGTATCTAATAAACTCACTTACTGCAGCAAAGAAAAACATGAGAAAAATACTGTGATAAGTGAGTTTCTTCCATTTGAATATTTTCTTACTAAAGAGTAGGTTTGCCCCATAAACGAAAAGGAGTACACTAATAAACAAGGCGCTAAGACCAAAGGATTTTTTTACAAATATTTCGGAGACATTGAACCCGAACTTGCCTAATGCATTGGCATAGCTAGGTTTTGTACTTTCATTATTGAATTCATCAACAAGCATACTGCTCACGCTGGCCTCGTCGAGGTGCCAAGTGAATAAGTATGAAATGAAGGAAACAAAAAACAGCAAAGCGAAAAGAATAAGGACTAAGCCTGCTATCTTCTTGTATTGTTTTTTACTCCCTAAGTTGAGGGAAGGTTCCTCATGATCTTCTTCTTCCTTTTTTCTTCGTGATTTAGCCATTTGAGGTACTTAACGATTTAATACACTAAAATCGTGTATCTGTCACCTATCTAGTAATAATGGGCGATTATTTTACCAACAGACTATTGTTAATTGGACTATTGGGTATAAAAAAAAGGAGCTATCAATAGCTCCTTTTTTTATCTATATTTTATTGAAGATTACTTCTTCACAAAAGTTTTTGTGTAGAACACATTCTTTTTGCTGTCAAACAACTTTACAAGGTAAACACCCTGTTCGAAGTTCTGAATATTTACATTTAAGTCGGAAACATTAGAAACTTCTTTACTTAGAATTTTCTTACCGATAATACTGTACATTTCAATTGAGTTCACATCATTTGTGTTTTCAATTCCTTTGATTTGTATAAAGTTACTTGCTGGATTAGGGAATATAGATAAAGACTGACTGTCAATATCTTTAATGCCCACGGTTCCTACTTTTAAGTCATAACTTAAAGTTACTCTATCTATTGTTGATCCTGGAAAACTAAACTGAATAGTTCCGGTTAAATCATCGCTATACCCCATTGGAAGAAGAGTGATTTTAATTTCGGCTGAATCACCATCCGCAATTGAAAATGAACCTGACGTTATAATACTGGGGTCATCACAGGCTGCATCGGTACAAAATCCAACTTCCCAATTTGAACTAATGGTATTGCCATCATTAAAGATGTAGTCAGCTATTTGGTCTTGTCCAGAATTGTTCACTAAATAAGACTTAACTAATAAATCCGTGGCGTTAACATCTGCCGAAGAAATGTTCAAGGTAGAGCTCGTCGGAACTATGGTTTGACTCCAGCCAACACTTAACATAAGTAGTGAAAATATTAATGTGTAAAGTTTATGCATTTTCTTAAATGTTTCCTACAAATCTAAGATTTTTTTCTAACTTAGCGCTATTAATTTTAAATCAAATCAATAATTCTATGAAAAAAATATTACTTATTATGGTTACAATGTTTACATTGTCACTTGCTTCAGCACAACTTCCTGACAATTCTTATGCGCCGGACTTCACGGCTACGGATATTAATGGAGTAACTCACAACTTATACGCTTTACTAGATTCTGGTTATACTGTAGTACTAGATTTAAGTGCTGCGTGGTGTGGTCCTTGTTGGACAGTTCACCAGTCAGGTATATTACAAGATCTTCATGACACCTACGGTCCTAATGGAACGAATGAAATGAGAATTTTTTACATTGAGTCTGAAGGAACAAACGGTTTAGACCAATTGTTAGGACTTAATAGTACGAATGGTGGTGGAGCGAATAGAGCTACTGATTCATATGGTGACTGGGTAGGAACTCATACTTTCCCATTCATTGATAATGCAACTATCGCTAGCGCATACCAATTAACAGCTTTCCCAACATTATATGCTATCTGTCCTGAAAGATTGACAAGAGTATTTGTTGGTTCTCCTGCTCCTTCGCTTGCTGAATTTTATGCAATTGCTACAGCATGTGAAGGTCCTGCAACAACTACTATTGATCCTTCTTTATTGAATTATTCTGGTGAAGAGTTAGCTTATTGTAGTTCATTTGATGGTGCAGTAACTATGCAAAATCATGGAACTTCAGCATTAACTAGTGCTACTATTGAATTAAAGCAAGGTGCTAATGTTTTAGCAACTCAAACCTGGACTGGAAATTTAGCAAGCTACCAAGTTGCAACTGTAAACTTCCCTGGAGTTGTGTTTTCTCCAGGAATAGGGATTACAGCTGAGATTACTTCTATGGATAACAACACTGCTAATAATGATGTTTCATTTACTGTTGATGTTTTAGCTTTAGCTGGAAACGCAATCGTTGAAGATATGGAAGATGGTACGACTCAGGTATTACCTTCAGGTGTATTTTTAGATAGTGGTTCGGATTTCCAACCAATAGCTATTGAAAAATCAGACTTAAATAATCCTCCAGCTCAAGATTTGGGTGGTTTCGGAGCATCAGTTAAGTCTTTATTGTTCTTATTCTTTAATGAAAGTGCTAATGATATAGGTTCAGTTGTTTTTGATAAATTAGCTATTCCTGCTTCAGCAGATGAAGCTTCTTTGGAATTCTCATATGCATACGCTCAATACAATACTGAGAATGATAGATTACAAATTGAAGTTTCTTCTGATTGTGGTGCTACATGGAGTAACGTTTTTGATAAAGCGGGTTCAACTTTATCTACCACTGCAGCTACTCAATCTTTCTTCATTCCAGCAGTTGCTGACTGGGTTAGTGATAGTGTTGATTTGTCAGCTTTCATTGGTGAAGAAATCTTAGTAAGATTTGTAGGAACTTCTGCATATGGAAATAACCTTTATGTTGATGATGTTAATGTTTCTCATAAAACAGCTGGAGTTGTTTCAGGTATTAATGATATTGAGTTCAACTCAGAATTGAGTTTATCTCCTGTACCTGCATCAACAAATTTAAATGTTGCATTTGAATTAGGTGCTGAGCAAGATATTGAATTAAATATTGTTTCAGTTGATGGTAAAGTGATTTCATCTCAAGCATTTGTTAATACTCAAAACGTGAATACTACTTTTGATGTTGCTAGTGTAGAGAATGGAGTATACTTCATGATCATCTCAACTGAGAATGGAATGTCTACTAGAAAATTTGTAGTAAGTCATAACTAGATTTAAATTTATTTTTAAAGAATGCCTCGATTTATCGGGGCATTTTTTTTTGTGCAAACGGATAACACGGTTTTAATTATTGTAGATTGTATATTAAGTCTCTTATGGAAAAACTTGATAAAATATTAAATGCTAAAAACTTCTTTTTTGTCCTGCTTCTTTTGCTTGGGCTTGGCGTTTCTATTCAAGCATTGCTTGAAGGCACGAGGTCAATTGCTGGGGGAGAGTACACCCATTACAACAACTATCTAATCTTTAAGCAATCCTTTTATCATCTTATTGGATATAATGACTTATACGCTGCTTATCCTAAAGAACACTTTGATTTTTTTAAGTATAGCCCAACATTCGCAATTCTATTTGGTGCTTTTGCAATCTTACCAGATTTTTTAGGTCTAAGCTTATGGAATGTCACCAATTTATTGGTGCTCTTGTTGGCTTTATATGCTATTCCTAATTTTGATAAAAAATGGATTGGTGCGATAGTGCTACTCAGTATTTTTGAATTAGTTACTACTGCTCAGAATGAACAAAGTAATACGCTAATGATTGCCTTCTTTGTGCTCACCTTTGTTAGTCTAGAGCGACAGAATCAATTCCTCGCCTGTTTATTTATTTCTTTAGCAATCTATACCAAGTTATATGCTATTGTTGGTTTAAGTCTATTTATTCTTTATCCTGGTAAATTGAAAAATGCACTATGGTTGGGAGTATGTATGCTTGGGCTATTTCTATTGCCTCTCCTTGCAGTGGATTGGCATCAGTTAATCTTCCAATATAAAAGTTGGTTTAGCTTGTTAGGTCGAGAACATGATCAAATTTATGGGATCTCCGTAATGGGTTGGTTACATACTTGGTTTAAACTTAATGTCCATAAGGCGCTCCCTGTAGTGTTTGGAGTGGTCTTGTTTTGTATCCCCTTACTTCAGTTTAGAAAATACAAGGATTGGAGTTTCAGAATACTCTTTTTATGTTCTATTCTTATTTGGGTAGTGATATTTAATCACAGAGCAGAATCTGCTTCTTATATAATAGCCTATATAGGAATTTGTATTTGGTTTGTAGTAGGTCAAAAGAATAAATTGCGAATAGCGCTAATGGCCTTGTGTTTTATGCTGGTAACTATTAGTCCAACAGATTTATTTCCTAGGTTGTGGAGGGAAGAACTCGTTCAAGCATATACCTTAAAAGCTGTTCCTGTGATTATAGTTTGGTTATTTGTGCTAAAAGATATGATGCTTACACCTTCAAATAAATTAGAAGGTTAAACGCTGAAAAGTAAACTTACTCTCCTGACATTACTTTTATCTTCGTGAACATTTCACCGGCTTGACCAGTAAGAATACCATAGTAAGTCTCTTCGGTTTCTTTATCATCAACTTTCATATAGACCTCCGTCCCATTATCAAACACATGAGATAACAGGATGTTTTCACCATCTTGTAAAAACATAAGGTGTCCAATTTGATTGGTGGTAGTCGTTTTAGGTGGATTTAAATTTATCAATTTTGTAAATGCTACAACACTGCTTTTGTCAAACATAGAGAAACTCGTTCCTGAGGTATACATTGTTGCTTCAACACCATTTGCTCGAGCCTGCAGCGATTGCATATAAGTCAAAGGAATCCCATCTAATAAGGATTCCTGAACCAATTCGACCATTTCAGCCACTTCTGGCTCAGTAAGCAAATTATCAGCCGATGTTTCAGTTTCCGAATTACATGAAGCCATAAGCATGGCTAAGACAAAAAGTAAAATTAAATTCTTCATAAAACGATTCTTAACGGGCTACAGATACTGATCTCATTTCTCTAATCACAGTTACTTTAACTTGACCAGGGTAAGTCATGTCTTCTTCAATTTTTTTAGAAATTTCGAATGACAATTCTTCAGATCGTTTGTCGTCAACTTTTCCGCTTTCAACAATAACTCTCAATTCTCTACCCGCTTGTATAGCGTATGCTTTATCTACACCATCATATTCCATGGCAAGTGTTTCTAGTTCCTTGATTCTTTCCAAGTAGCTTTCCATGATTTCACGACGAGCTCCTGGCCGTGCACCAGAAATAGCATCACAAGATTGGATGATTGGAGATATTGCATATCTCATTTCCATTTCATCGTGATGGGCTCCAACTGCATTACATACCGCTGGGTGCTCACCATACTTTTCACAAAGTTTCATCCCTAACAAAGCATGTGATAACTCACTCTCTTCATCTGGAACTTTTCCTATATCGTGAAGTAATCCTGCTCTTTTGGCCAACTTAACGTTTAAACCTAATTCAGCAGCCATCGTAGCGCACAAATTAGCCGTCTCTCTTGAGTGTTGTAACAAGTTCTGACCGTAGGATGAACGGAATCTCATTCTACCCACGTAACGCACTAATTCAGGGTGCATTCCAGAAATCCCCATATCAATTACGGTTCTTTCCCCAATTTCCATTAAGTGGTCGTTTAATTGCTTGCTTGTTTTTTTAACAACTTCCTCAATACGGGCTGGATGTATTCTACCATCAGCAGTTAACTTTTGTAGGGATAGTCTTGCAATTTCTCTTCGAATAGGATCATACCCAGAAATGATTATTGCTTCTGGAGTATCATCAACAACTATCTCACAGCCCGTTGCTGATTCAATAGCTCTAATGTTTCGTCCTTCTCTACCAATAATTTGTCCTTTTTGATCGTCAGACTCTAAGTTGAAAACAGATACCGTATTCTCAATGGCATGCTCGGCAGCCGTTCGTTGAATAGTCTGAATAACAATTTTCTTTGCTTCTTTGTTTGCCTTAGCCTTTGCCTCATCCATGATTTGTTTGATGTGCGACATAGCATCTGTTTCTGCTTCTTTTTTCAAAGTTTCAACCAGCTGTTCTTTAGCATCCGCTGCAGATAAGTTGGATATTTTTTCTAGTTTACTTACAATTTCGGCATGCTGTTCGTCAACCTTTTGTTTCTTGATTGACAGAACTTCTAGCTGCTCATTCAGATTACCTTTAAGTGAATCAAGTTCTTTTTCTTTTATAGAATTCTCCTCTATTTTCTTAGAGATAGACTGTTGAGTTTCCTTGAATTGGATTTCTTTTTCTCTTAATTGCTCTTTACGTGTATTGGTTTCCTCTTCAAAATTAGCTTTCTTCTGTAAGAAGTTTTCTTTGGTTTCAAGAATCTTACTTTGCTTAATGGTCTCAGACTTTGCCTTGGCTTTTTCAAAGAAGGTATCTGCTTGCGACTTAGCCTTACTTATAACTAGTTCAGCTTCTTTCTTAGCAGCCTCATCTATTTCTTGTGCTTTGCTTTTAGATAACATTTTACCTATTACAAAACCAAGTATTAGGCAAATGACTGCCGCTACTATGGTGATTATCATATTCATTTCACTTCATTTATAATTAAAAAAATAAAGTAAGATTTCACGAAATTTATAAGGAATACAGGATGATTTAACGCTTGAGGGTCTGTTCTAGTTTTGAAAGTTCTTCTTCAAAATTAGCAGAACTGCTTATTGTTTTTCTTTGATTTTCAATATTTTGTACTGCGTACATCAAAGCACTCATGGCTAAATAATCTTGTTTGTCTTTGGCGGCATACACCTGTTGAAATTGCTTAACTTTTTCATTGATTTCTCTCGCAGCATTTCTTACATCTTCCTCTTCACTCTTTTTAATCTTCAAGGGGTAGGGGCGATCGGCAATAAGTACATTTATGTTGATGATATCTGCTGAGTCTTTGTTCATTCTTATCCATTAAGCAAGGTTATACACCGGTCTATTTCCTTAATATAATCGTTAATCTTACGCTTTAACTCTGTTGTTTCTTGTGGTTTGTCATCTCCACTGATGCTTTTCGCTAACTTTAGCGTTTGTAATTTTTGATTCAAGTTGTCGAACAGGGTTTTTCCCAATTCAATTTCTTTCTTCAACGCTAAATTACTACTATTCAAATCATTTTTCTCATTTTTTAGCAAGGCAATTTCCTCAAGAAGTTTTTCAACTTGCTTCTGAATGACTATTAATCTAGACGTACTACTGCTCATTACATTCTTATTGTAGCATCAAAATCCTTTTCAAGGGTCTTGATAATGTGATTCATTGTTTTATCTATCTCGTGATCCGTCAGGGTTTTTGCTTGGTCTTGAAGTTTAAAATTAAGTGCATAGGATTTTTTTCCTTTACCAATCTTTTCTTCACTTTTGAAAACATCAAACAAGTCCATATCCTTCAATAAAAAACCTGCGCTTTGCGTAATTCGGTTCCGAATCTCCTCGAAATTAATATTATCATCTAAAATTACTGCTAAATCTCGGCTAACCGCAGGAAACTTAGTAATTTCTTGAAAACGAATTTTTTGCTTATTTAAGCTGCTTATAATTTTATCCCAATGCAATATTGCGGTGAATACCTCTTGGTCAATTTCAAAGGAGTCAAGCTGATTAGCTGAAACTTCTTTAAGCTCTGCTAGAAGAATCTTTTTCACATATATCTGAATCTGGTCGTCACTAGTTTTAATCTTTAGTTTACCAAACTTCAAATTTTTAAACAAAGCTTCAACGATACCTTTTAGATGAAAAATGGATGCGGCTTGCTTTTTAGCCATCCAATTGTTCTCTAAAACTTCTCCAGTGTAGTAGATAGCTAAAAATGCCTCCTGACTGTGGTCAAAATTGTAAGTGTGTCCAAATTCATAAAACTTTAGATTAATATTCTTGCGGTTAATATTATGACGCAATACATTCAATGCTTCAGGGATTAGCGAAGCTCTCATGCTATCAAGCTCTGAAGTCATGCTGTTTTGAAGCATGACTAGTTTTTCGCCTTCAGGATAGTATTTAGATTGACTGATAGAATTAGTCATGATTTCAGAAAACCCAAATCCATTTAAAACATGAGAAATATTTTCTTTAGTAGAATGCTCATCAACTCCATCTTGGAAAGATAACGTGGATTTGACTATGGAAGGAGGGGCAATGTTGTTAAATCCATAAATTCGCATTACTTCTTCAATTACGTCTGCTTCTCTTAGAACATCGGCTCTTGACAACGGGCTTAATAGACTTAAACTCCCTTCATCCTCTTTGATAATCTCAAAGTCTAAATCCTTCAAAATTTGCTTGACCTGATTCAATTCAAAATCATGCCCAGATAAAGAGTTTAGTTTGCTGAGTCGGAGTTCAATTTCTTGTTTCGCTACTTCATTTGGGTATAAATCATACCAGTTGCTAGCCACTTTTGCATCGGCAAGTTCTTCTAATAATTGTACAGCTCGCTTTAAGGCATCAACTGTAATAGAAGGGTCTGCGCCTTTTTCGTATCGTTGAGCAGCATCCGTTCTCAATCCATGACGAGTAGATGTTCTTCTAATATATGCAGCATCAAAATAAGCGCTTTCTAAAAATATAGCTTTAGTTTGGTCTGTAACACCGGCGTGCTCACCGCCAAAAACTCCTGCCATACACATTGGATCTGAAGAATTGCAAATCATTAAATCTTCTGCATACAATTTTCTTTCAAGCTGATCGAGAGTCGTAAATAAACTTCCTTCTTTTAAAGTTTTTACTATGACTTCATTACCTTTTACTGCCTTCAAATCAAAAGCGTGCAAAGCTTGGCCATATTCTTTTAACACATAGTTCGTGATATCTACTACATTGTTAATAGGTCTTACACCAACTGCTAATAATTTATTCTTCAACCAAGTTGGAGATTCTTTGATTACCAAACTATCTACAACTACCCCTGAATACCTTGGGCAGGCCTCCGTATTCTCAATTTTAATTTTTACTTCGGTTGAATTCCCGCTAGACTTTACTTTTACCTCAGGCCAGTTAACAGAGACATGGGGATCATTAAAGACATTTAGGGCTGCAGCGATATCTTTCGCTACACCAATATGGCTCATCGCATCAGTTCTGTTGGGCGTTAAACCAATTTCAAATACAAAATCTTCATCTATATTGTATAATTCAGCTAGAGGCATACCAACACTTAAATCCGAATCTAATACCATGATTCCTTCATGGCAAGAACCTAATCCAATTTCGTCTTCAGCGCATATCATTCCCTCCGAAAGTTCTCCTCTTAGCTTAGCTTTTTTGATAGTAAAGCCTTCACCATTAGTTGGATAAATAGTTGTTCCCACAGTGGCAACAACAACTTTTTGACCTTGCGCCAAATTAGAAGCACCACATACAATATGTAAGGGAGCATCCAAACCAACATCCACTTGGGCAACCGATAACTTGTCGGCATTTGAATGCTTTTCTTTAGTTAGAACTTCTCCAACAACTAAGCCTTTTAAGCCGCCTTTAATAGAACTAAAAGGCTCTACATGTTCAACTTCTAGGCCGGTATTAGTAAGTATCTCAGCTAATTCAGTAGGTGATTGATTGAAGTCTAATAGTTCTTTCAACCAATTATAAGATATTTTCATATTGCTTTAGTATTCTTTTAAGGGATTAATTCAGTCATTGTTGCTGTTTCGATATCATCATTGTCGAGTCGAATAAAAGCCACTATATACATGTGGTTCATTACCCATAATTCATCAACATCATAATCATCGATGTCAATTTCAAACTCTTTAATAATTACGGTATTTTCCGCTACTTGCGCAGCTACATTTTCACCTATAACTGGTGTGATAGCTTTTCTTAAGACAAATTCATGTTCGTAATTGACTACTTGAGTACTTCCGTCTAATTGCTCTGCTATAATTTCACTTTCAGTAAGATAAAATCCTAAATTATGCTTAGGAGCATCTACACTATAACTTAGGGTAATTCTATAACGAAGGGTTCTTTCGGTTTCATCCAAAGTCACAATTTCAAGATTCAAATCTACGAAAGAGGGCAGTGCTATTTCACTATTGACAAGGCCAGCCCATGTTCCTGGTGATTGTTGAAGTCGAGTACCACCAATCACTTTTCTGCTTATAAATGTTGAAGGCTTTACTCCAACTGGACCAAGACTATTTGCAATTTCATTGGCATCGTCGGTTCTTAAATCCTGATCGGTCCCGTAAGGGAATGCTAGAAATTTACTGTGCACAGTAACCGGTACAAATCGATTACCTAAGGTGGTATACAAGCTATTAGTTACCGCATTTCCCGCTGGGCAATTTGAGCAACGAACTCCTGAAAACTCCTCAAAAAGTACATTTCTATTCACAGAAGGAATAGGAGTTGCAGAAACATAGCTCGTGTCTACTAAGCTTACTTGATCTTTTTCAAAATTAATAAATGGTCCTTCCTCTTTGCATGAACTCATAAGAATTATGATTCCTGCTAATATGCTTAGTTTATTCATCTTCATCATTTTTATTGCTATTTAGAAACTGGTGTTTAGTCCAGCTCGTACTCCATTAAACGCAGGCTCTAGTCTACAAACTCCTCCCGTACAAACTATTCCTTCTACTTGACGCACATAAGAAATAAAGAATCGATGCGGTCCTTCTGTGTATGAGGTATAAACAGAATAGTAGTGTTCATTCTTACTTGATTTATTTGGTCCCGGTTTGAAATTCCACATATCAGAAACTGATATTGACAATTTAGGAGCTACCGTAAATTCAACTAAAGCATATAGCCATTGTCCGAAATCTCTTTGAGCACTTTGATATTGAGCTTCAAATCGAAGTGATTTCTTGCGATCAATCTTATAGCTTAACTCAAAGAATGGAGAAAAAACTTGCACATCAGTTGGCAAATTAGCAGGACCTTCATAAAAATCTTGATTGTATTGAACGAATTGTAAGCCAATCAAAGTCTTCACTTTTTTACTAACCTTCCATTCTGAATCAAAATAGATTTCTCTAAATAGATTATCAGCCGCATAACTTTGCAGATTAATCTTGTTTCTATGAATCTCAGAGAAGCTAAAATTGAAGGTTAATCCTTTGGTAGGAGTGTATGTTCCATCCAAAGCAAAAGAAGTTTCTTCAATCTCTTGAGATGCTGGTTGATACCTGGCTGGTAATCGTAATGAGTTCTGTCTGTTAGTTGCAGGAATAAAATTTAGCGCTCCATTGATTAAAGTTTCATTGTCTTCTGGTGAAGTTCTAAACTGAAAATTATCTGTACGTTTGTATTGCGCAGAAATGCCAAAACCTTTCTTTGAATAGGTCAAACTTGTGTAGATAATATTTCCAGGTTTATCTGAATAGACAACGTTTACTGGGTTTACTTCAGATTTGTTTAAGGGGTCATTAATCGCTTCATGTGTTTTGAAAGCGCCTTCAATAAACCATGAAACTCTACCAATACTTAATCTGTTATAAGCGGAGAAAACATAGGTGTTGTATTTAGGGACAAATCGATCTTGTAACTCATAACTGTTAATCACATTAGCGATTGTAGTCATCGTGCCTTCATCAATTGTTCTGTTTACAATAGCCACACCGGGACTAATAGTTATTTTTTCTCCTGCGGGAATGTATCCTTCCACATTTACACCTTTAATAATCGGGTTGTAAAAACTCAATCTATTTTTTCTCACTCCAACGAATGCTTTAGCAAACCAATTTTCGCTCAACTCATATTTCGCTTTAACCCCAAATATGGCGTTATCTATTCCTAGAAACCTATTCTCATAGGCTCGAAATGTAATGCCACTTCCAAATTGATCATAAAAATGACCACCAGTAAGGGTAAGTTTTTTAAAATCCTTTTCTACAAACCACCTTCCAACGCCAAAGGCGGTATAAGCATCGTCATTTGGATTGTGAAATCTTGAATTCAAGAACATATCTAATCGAATTCCCGTTCTAAAACCCCAATCATTATTGGTATAGTTGACAGTTAGCCATCCATCCGCAGATGATTTTAAATCATCGTAATGGTTGGTTCCTGATGCCCCTATAGTACTGTCTTTAACGTAGTAATCGGTTCTCAATTCTAAGTCACCAGAAATGTATCCTTGGGCTTCAATACACTGAGCAACTGTGAATAGAAAAAGTGTGAAAGTGAATAATTTTTTCATTGAATTGGGTTAATTGGCTAGTAAATTTAAGATATTAGCCTTGATAACAAAAGCAAAACCCTCTTTAAAGTAATTTGGCATAGAGATTGCCTTTTAAAAATCAAACAAATTAACATGAAAAATTTTAATAAACTTATTGCAATTACCTTTTTGCTGATTATCGGCTCTTTCAGCTTGCAAGCTCAAGGTGGAGCTAAGGAAGTATTTTCAGACAAGCGTTTACCAAGTTTAAGTTTGAATGATATGAACGGTAAAAAAGTAAATGTAGAAGATTACGGAAAGAACGGTAAAATTACTGTTTTGAGTTTTTGGGCTACTTGGTGTTCTCCTTGTAAAAAAGAGTTGAATAGCATTTCTGAATTATACGAATTTTGGCAGGATGATTACGATATGGAGCTTGTTGCCATTTCAATAGACGACGTTCGTAATATTTCTAAAGTGAAAACATATGTAGATGGACAAGCATGGGATTATGAAGTGTTGTTAGACACGAATGAAGATTTGAAGCGAATGATGAATTTTCAAACGGTACCTTATACAGTATTAATCAATAAAGAAGGTAGGATTGTCTATACGCACTCTGGTTACGTAGCAGGAGATGAGTATATTCTTGAAGATCACATCAAGGAATTGGCTAGATAAGAAACTGAGATTCCGGCATATATATGTCGTTAAAAAAGCCCGAATTCTCCCTATGAATTCGGGCTTTTTTGTTACACCATTCTTGACAACTAATCTTTGCGGTATTCTATTCTTCTAAGTTTATCCTATACCTTATCTTTGCCACTCAATTAAAAAATAAATTCATATGGCTAACGCATTCTTTAATGTTCCCAAACCGGTAAATGAACCAGTAAAAGCTTATGCTCCTGGTAGTCCAGAAAGAAAGAGTATTGAAAATACTTTACAATTACTTAAAAGTAAAACTATAGATGTACCTATGGTTATTGGAGGTAAGGAAGTTTTTACTGATAATAAAATCACCATCAATCCTCCACATGAAATTAAGCATGTATTGGGCACTTATAATAAAGGAACAGCGGATCATGTTCAACAAGCTATTGATGCGGCCTTAGAAGCAAAACCAAAATGGGAAGCACTTCCTTGGGAAGAGAAAGCTGCCATATTTTTAAAAGCAGCAGATTTGTTGGCTGGTCCATATAGAGATTTGTTAAACGGATCGACTATGCTAGCGCAGAGTAAGAATGTGATGCAAGCAGAAATTGACGCAGCATGTGAGCTCATTGATTTCTTTAAGTTTAATGTGCAGTACATGACTGATTTATATAAGGAACAACCTGAATCTAATCCAGGTATGTGGAACAGGTTGGAGTACAGACCTTTGGAAGGATTTGTTTTTGCAGTTACTCCATTTAATTTTACTTCCATTTGTGCGAACCTTTGTGCTGCGCCGGCTATGATGGGAAATACTATCGTATGGAAGCCAAGTGAAACTCAAGCATACTCTGCACACTTTGTTATGCAACTTTTTAAAGAAGCAGGTTTGCCTGATGGAGTAATCAATATGGTGTTGACTGATGGACCAGTTGCAGGTGACGTATGTTTCTCTCACCCAGATTTTGCAGGAATACACTTTACAGGTTCCACAGGTACATTCCAATTTATGTGGAAGACTATTGGAAATAATATAGCTAATTATAAAACATACCCACGTATAGTAGGAGAAACAGGAGGGAAGGATTTTATTGTTGCGCATTCAAGCTCTATACCTGCTCAAGTTTCTACTGCTCTTTCACGAGGTTCTTTTGAGTATCAAGGACAAAAATGTTCTGCGGCTTCAAGAGCTTATATTCCATCGAATATTTGGGAAGAAGTGAAAGCTGGTTTAGTTAAAGATGTTAAGTCTTTCAAAATGGGTAAAGTGGACGACTTCAGTAATTATATTAATGCGGTAATTGATGAGCGTTCTTTTGATAAGATTGCTAAGTATATAGATGCAGCTAAGACGGATAAGAATGCAGAAATATTAGTTGGAGGAGGACATGATAAAAGCAAAGGCTACTTTATAGAGCCAACGGTAATCGTTACTTCTGACCCGAAATACACCACCATGTGTGAGGAATTGTTCGGTCCGGTAATGACGATTTTCGTTTATGAACCAAAAGACTGGTTGAAGACATTAAAACTAGTAGACTCTACGTCTCCTTACGCGTTAACTGGAGCGGTATTTAGTCAAGATAGATATGCTTTGGATGAAGCAAACACAATCTTGAAGCATGCTGCTGGAAATTTCTACATCAATGACAAACCAACTGGGGCTGTTGTAGGACAACAACCCTTTGGAGGTGCTCGAGCCAGTGGAACTAATGATAAAGCAGGATCTAAACATAACCTTCTTCGATGGGTAAGCATGAGAACAATCAAAGAGACTTTTGTTCCAGCTACAGATTATAGATACCCTTTTTTAGGAGAATAATTATTTAAAGCTAAGTTAAGAATCCATGAATGCTTGTTTGGTCTGTAAGAATACAACCTTTGATACTTTAGTAGAGTCTAAAGATTACTGTGTAAGTAACGAAGATTTCAATGTTGCTAAGTGTACTAAATGTGGATTTGCTTTCACCGTTAATGCACCTGATGCTTCTCATATTGGGAAGTACTATGAACATGCGGATTACGTATCTCATACGGATACTAAAGAAGGGCTGTTTTTTAATATCTACCATAAGGTTAGAGCCTTTATGCTAGGTCAAAAAATGTCTTATATCGATAAGCATGTATCTTTGAATAAGATGCTTGATATCGGTGCAGGAACTGGTTATTTCGTTAACCATGTTCAAACACATGGAGTAGAAGTAACAGGTTTTGAGCCAGATGCAGATGCAAGAAAGCAAGCCAAACAAAACTTTGCTATCGAATTGAAAGCAAGTTTGGAAGAGATTTTAGAAAATAATGAAGAATTTGACGCTATTAGTATGTGGCATGTATTAGAACATGTACATGAACTAGAAAAGTATTTTGGGCATTTTCAAAAGTTATTAAAAACCAGAGGGGTATTGGCTATTGCTGTCCCTAATTATACTTCATATGATGGACAGTTTTATAAGAAGTTTTGGGCAGCCTACGACTTGCCAAAGCATTTATGGCACTTTTCTCCAAGGTCAATTAAAGAATTGGCTGAAGCCAACAATTTTGAACATATAAAATCATACGCTATGCCCTTTGACCCTTTTTATATCGCTTTGTTAAGTGAAGGGCATAAGCAAAGTGGGTTTTTAGGGAAACTAAGAGCGGCTTGTGTCGGCCTGGTTTCTTTTCTGAAAGGCTTGATGAATAGTGAAAAAGCATCATCGGTTGTATACATTTTTAAAAAGAAGTAAGCACATTCAATAATTATATTACTTAGTCCCTGAAAGAATTCTATGAAAAAGAAAGACATATTCATTGGTAGACAACCAGCACTTGAGATTCTGAAAGGAGACAAAACTGTTGAGAAGATCTTGCTTCAATCTGGATCTTCTGGTCCAGAAATTAGTGAGATTAAAAAAATCTGTCAAGATAAAAGAATAGCTATTCAAGTTGTCCCAAAGGATAAGATAGCTTATATGCTGTTTCCTGTTTACCAGCATGAAAGACCAAACCATCAAGGTGTAATTGGAATTTATGGAGAAGTACAATATTTTAAATTAGATGACATCTATAGTCAAGTGCTGGAAAAAGGGGAGTTAGCCCTTTTCTTAGTCCTTGATGGGATAACAGATGTGCGGAATTTTGGCGCTATAGCCCGCACAGCAGAAGCGATGGGTGTGCATGCTATCGTGGTGCCGGAAAAAGGAATTGCACAGGTCAATTCTGAAGCCGTAAAAGCTAGTGCAGGAGCCATTCATCAAATTCCAATTTGTAGAGAGAAGGCATTGAATGAAGTCTATAAATACTTTAAATTAAATGGTGTTCAAGTAGTCGCATCTTCTTTACAAGAAGGAACCAAGAATATATTAGAGATTGATTTCACTTTACCGACAGCTATTGTAATGGGAAGTGAAGGGAAAGGGATTAGTACCATGTCTAGAGATTATGCTGACCAACTCTTTCTAATTCCAATGAAAGGGAAAATTAACTCCTTGAACGTTTCGGTATCGGCCGGAATGATTTTATATGAAGCTGACAAGCAACGAGGGTGAAAATATACTTTATCTACATATATAGGTAGTTATTAAGATTCGGTAACATTCCCATAATATTCCCATAGCATTTTTAACATTTTCTTAACATTGATAGGGTTATTTTTGCAAGTACTTAATAATCTATAATTATTGACTAAACCTCTTTATTGTGTCTGTGAAATATCTTTGTTGCCTAGTGCTAAGTATCGTTATTCTGACAGGAGTGAATGCTCAAAAGAAAAAAGAAAACCTAAAAACCAAATTGTCCAGTTATTATGGGGGAGAGGTTGACTTTAAAAATCAAGCACCAGGAAGTGTAGGTTTTGCGTTTGGGAATGGCTTTCAAATTACCTCGAAAGACTCTACTTCTAGATTAAAAATTGAGTTTCGTTTCCAAAGTTTGTTTATTGCAAGTAAAGATTTACATACCAACGACAAAGTAGCCACCAACTTTCTTGTTAGAAGGTCACGTTTGAAGTTTGGAGGATTTGCATTCACACCTAATTTGCAGTATAAAGTAGAATTGGGATTGTCTAATAGAGATATCAGCCCATCAAAAGATTTTGAAGAGGTAGGTCAAGGTCCTAAATTGATTTTAGATGCAGTTTTAAAATGGCGATTTCACAAGAACTTCACGCTATGGATGGGTCAAACTAAATTGCCTGGAAATAGGGAACGAGTTATTTCATCTCAAAAATTGCAATTTGTAGATAGAAGTATACTAAACAGTAAATTCAACCTAGATCGAGATATGTCTGTTCAACTTCATTCTGAATTTGAAGCACATAATGCTTTGATAAGATTCGCTGCTGCTATTTCTACAGGAGATGGTCGGGATATTACTGCTGGAAATTTTGGAGGCTTCGGTTATACAGGTCGTTTTGAATTCTTGCCAATGGGTAAATTTACTTCGAAAGGGGATTACTTTAGTTCAGATTTAAGTCGAGAAAGCAAACCCAAACTATCTCTAGCTTTTACTTATGATTTTAATAATAATGCTTCAAGAGAGGGCGGTAGATTAGGAAATTTCTTGAAGGATGCTAATGATGAATACTTGCACAGTAACTTAACGACGTTGTTTGCAGACATGATGTTTAAGTACAGAGGACTATCTGTTTTAGCTGAAATGGCTAGGAAAGAATCCAGTGTAAAGAATAGTGGGTTTGCTAGTGGTACAGCTGTTTCTGCTCAATTTGGATATTTGATAGATTGTCCAAAATTTAAAAATGTCGAATTTGCTTTGAGATACTCAAAAATAAATCCAGACAGTGGCTCTAGCCTTAATGAAACGGCAGAGTATACTTTTGGTGTTTCTAAATATGTTAAGAAACATAATTTAAAACTACAATCAGATATATCTTTACAGGATATTACGGGTCAAGATAAATTGAATTTTGTCTATAGATTACAAACAGAATTTGCATTTTAATAAATATTTAAAACAACACAATGGAAGTATTTTTTACAGTATTAAAAATTGTTGGAGCTCTTGGTTTCTTTATGTATGGCATGAAGGTAATGAGTGAAGGAATACAGAAGGCTGCTGGTGATAGTATGCGAAAAGCTATTAGCACAATGACGCAAAATAGATTTTTAGGAGTTGGTGTTGGCTTTTTGATTACAGCATTATTGCAATCGTCTTCCGCTACTACAGTTATGACCGTAAGTTTTGTTAACGCGGGCTTGCTAAGTTTGGTTGAATCTGCAGGCATTATGATGGGGGCTAATGTTGGCACCACCATTACAGGTTGGTTGGTTAATATAGTGGGGAAATTTAAAATTTCAGCATATGCTTTACCGATTATTGCAATTGGTTTTCCAATGCTATTTGCGAAACGAGGAAATCTTAAGAATTGGGGACAATTTTTAATAGGGTTTGCCTTGCTTTTTATGGGCTTAAGTGAATTGAAACATTCAGTTCCGGAGCTTGGTCATGACTCTCCATTTGTTCAATTTTTTACGAATTATGCAGATTTCGGAATTATTACTACGCTTATTTTTGTCATACTTGGCACCTTAGTTACGGTTGTAATGCAATCATCTAGCGCGGCCATGACTTTAACATTGACTTTAGTTATGGCAGGTGTTATCCCTTTTCAAGTGGGTGCAGCAATGATTCTAGGAGAGAACATTGGAACAACAATCACGGCGGAATTGGCTTCTTTGGTAGGAAATGTACATGCAAAGCGTTCAGCCAGAATTCACTCAATATTTAACATAATCGGAGTAACATGGATGATTTTAGCCTTGCCTTACGTGTTGAAATACATGGTTCCAGGGGCAACCGTTAGTGCTGCCAACTTTATGGGTATGGATATCGGAAATGGAAATCCATTTGAGGATCCAGACGCGGCGGCACTAGGACTTGCCGTATTCCACACCTTGTTTAATATGATGAATGTAATTTTGCTACTTGGATTCGTTCCATGGTTGGTTAAAATGGCCATTAAGACAGTGAAAGCTAAGGATGAAGAAGATGAAGAATTTCACTTACAGTTTATTAATAGTGGCTTATTAAATACACCTGCATTGTCTATAGTTTCTGCTCGTAAAGAGTTAGATATCTTCGCTACGGTGACGGAAAAAATGGGACATAACGTTTATGCTTTGTTTTTTGAAAAGCAAGAGAATTCTCAAAAGTTGATTGATAAAGTAAGAAAACATGAAGATGTTACGGATAAATTAGATCTGGAAATCACTCAATACCTAGCTAAAATTTCAGAGTTTGATATTAATCTGGATACTAGTAAAGAGATTCGAAGTATGTTGAGTATTTCCAATGATTTGGAACGTATAGGTGACATCTATTATGAGATGACAAAGAATTATGAACGTATGAAGAGGGAAACAGAAAGTTTACCTGCGAATGCAAAATCGGAATTAGAGGATATCATGAATTTAACCATGAATGCCTTGAAATTGATGCGTCAAAATCTGGATCAAGAAAAGCCTAATGTGGAGCTAAGCGAAATCATTAAAGCAGAAAGTGCAATTAACGCGAAAAGAAAGCAAATCTTCACGAGTCACTTTGGAAGACTAGAGAAAGGTGTTTATGCGCCTAAAATTGGAGTGCTATTTATTGATTTTGTTAATCGATCAGAGCGAATTGGTGATCATGTTATGAATATTCACGAAGCTGTTCTTGGTAAGTCAGATTTGTACGAAGAATATGATATCGTTCAAGAAGCTAAGAACTAAGCATTGCAATCAGTTTTCTTGAATTTATTGGGGATTCTCTGATAAGGTGAAAGACACTGTTAGGAACAAATCAGGAATTAAAACACGATTAATAGAGTATTCTAGCACTAATTGTATGGGGAACTGATTTTAACAGCTCGAGAGTTTCATCACCAGCTTGGGTACTTACATCTAATACAACATAGCCAACTTTCTCATTAGTGCTAAGGTATTGACCAAGTATATTTACTTCTAAATCAGACATTTTTTTGTTAATCTCGCTTAGTATTCCTGGGGTGTTCTCATGAATGTGCAGTATACGATGAGTGTTCTCTACTTTTGGTAAACTTAACTCTGGGAGACTGTGTGAGCCTAATGTTGAACCGGTTTCTAAATACTTAAGCATTTTACTAGATACATCGATTCCAATATTCCATTGGGCCTCTTCAGTACTTCCTCCAATATGTGGCGTTAAAATTACATTAGGGATTCCTTGTAAAGGTGAATAGAACTTGTCCCCAGCTTTTTTAGGTTCAACAGGAAATACGTCAATTGCCGCTCCAGCGATAATTCCATTTTCCATAGAAACTTTAAGTGCGTCAATATCTACTACATTTCCTCTACTCATATTAATCAAGTATTGCCCTTTTCTAAAATGATCAATCAACTTTTTATCAATCAAATTAATTGTTGATGGTAAAGCAGGCACATGCAAGGTGACAATGTCACAATTTTTAATAATATCTTTGATGCTGTTTGCAGTGTTAGCATTTCCTAAAGGTAGTTTACTCTCTACATCATAATAATGAACTTCCAAACCTAAAGATTCTGCTAAAACAGAAACTTGTGAGCCAATATGACCGTAGCCAATAATTCCTAGCTTCTTACCTCTGATCTCATGACTGTTTTTGCTTTCCTTTAGCCAAATTCCTTTATGAGCCGCTTCATTTTTTTCTGGAATTCGACGAATGAGCATAATCGCTGTAGAGATTACTAACTCGGCAACAGACCGAGTATTACTAAAGGGCGCATTAAAAACGGCAATACCTTGTTCTTTAGCAGTTTCTAAATTGACTTGATTGGTTCCAATACAAAAGCAACCTACGCTCATTAATTTATCAGCTGATTTCAAAACTTTTGCAGTCAGCTGAGTCTTGCTTCGAATGCCCAATACCCGAACATCTTTTAAAGCTTTAATAAGGTCATCTTCGCTTAATGCCCCATTAAGAATTTCCACATCTAAATACCCGGCTTTCTCAAACTCAGTTTTAGCTGAAGGACTAACACTCTCTAGCAATAAGACTTTTATCTTCTTTTTTGGGAAGGATGTAGATTGACTCATTAGTTGGGTGCTTATGTAGTGAATTGTAAAGATGAGGTAAGCAAATAACATTTCTAAACTTAAGCTTCCTTTTTTATACCTAGATGTGGATAAAAGTAAATCGTGTGTGAGATTTCTATTTGTCGGAAGAGTACTAAGTAAGAAGTATAGATTATATAGTCTAGATTCTAATATCCTTATAGTTATAGCTCATTCTGGTCGCAACATCTCGCTAGGACTAACATTCCTTAAAGAAAACCTCTCTTTCTCTTCCTATTCTCGTTTAATCTTTTGAAATTTGTGACAAATTGTAGAATTGATGAATATTACATTCCCGGATGGCTCAGTTAAAGAGTATGAAAATGGAACAACAGCTATAAGTATAGCTAAAGGAATAAGTAATGGATTAGCGAAAAAAGTAATGGCTGCACGAGTAAATGGTGAAGTTCAAGATTTATTGCGTCCTATTGAAGGTGATGCTAGCTTGGAGCTGTTAACCTTTGATGATGAAGACGGAAAGAGAACTTTCTGGCACTCATCTGCTCACTTGATGGCTGAAGCTTTAGAAAAAGTATATCCTGGTGTGAAGTTAGGAATAGGTCCTGCTATTGATGGAGGCTTTTATTATGACATTGATCTAGGAGAAGGGGTAACTATTGGTCAGGAAGATTTGACTAAGATTGAAAACACCATGCGTAAGCTAGTTAAGTTTGGTAGTAAATATGAACGCAAGGAGATCTCAAAAGCTGATGCAATTGCCTACTTCAAAGCGAAAGACGATGAATATAAATTGGAGTTGCTTGATGGCTTAGAAGATGGTGACATAACGTTCTATACACAAGGCAATTTCACAGATTTGTGTAAAGGTCCTCACATTCCGGGAACAGGCCAAATAAAGGCTATTAAACTGCTCAATATTGCAGGAGCTTATTGGAGAGGAGATGAGAAACGCAAGCAGTTAACTAGAATCTATGGAGTAAGTTTCCCTAATCAGGAGATGCTAGCACATCACTTGGAGATGTTAGAGGAAGCAAAGAAAAGAGATCACAGAAAGCTAGGCGCTGAATTGGAATTGTTTATGTTCTCTGAGAGAGTAGGGGCGGGTTTGCCAATCTGGTTACCCAAAGGTGCGGACCTGCGTGAGCGATTGTCTAATTACTTGAAAAACGAACAAGTAAAGCGAGGATATCTGCCTGTTGTGACTCCACATATTGGAAAGAAAGAACTATATGAAACAAGTGGGCATTATGAGAAGTATGGAGAGGATAGTTTTCAATCCATACATACGCCTAGAGAAGATGAAGAGTTTTTATTGAAGCCTATGAATTGCCCGCATCATTGTGAAATATATGCGCATGTTCCAAAATCATATAGGGATTTGCCATACAGAGTAGCGGAGTTTGGAACGGTTTATCGTTACGAACAAAGTGGAGAGTTACATGGCTTAACTAGGGTACGAGGGTTTACGCAAGATGATGCCCATATATTTTGTACGGCTGACCAGTTGAAGAAAGAGTTTTTGGATGTATTGGAGTTAACTACATCGATGTTGAACAAGCTAAGTTTTACTGATTATACGGCTCAAATTTCCCTTCGTGACCCTGACAATCCTGATAAATATATTGGAAGTAAAGAAAATTGGGATAAAGCAGAACGTGCAATTATTGAAGCTACTGAAGAAGTAGGCTTAAAAACAGTAACTGAATTAGGTGAAGCAGCATTCTACGGTCCTAAGCTAGATTTTATGATCAAAGATGCTTTGGGAAGAAGCTGGCAATTGGGAACCATTCAAGTGGATTACAACTTACCTGAGCGTTTTGAATTGGAATATATAGGTGCGGATAATGAAAGACATCGTCCAGTAATGATTCACAGAGCTCCTTTTGGATCTTTAGAGCGTTTTATTGCTGTACTGATCGAACATACCGGAGGGAAGTTCCCCCTTTGGCTAGCACCTGAACAAGTGGTGATTTTGCCAATTTCCGAGAAATTTAATGAGTTCTCTTTGGAAGTACTTGAGCAATTGAAAGCCCGTGGGCTTCGAGCTCGAGTTGATGAGCGTTATGAAAAAATAGGAAAGAAGATTAGAGATGCAGAGGTAATGAAAATTCCTTACATGGCAGTAATTGGAGAGAAGGAAATGAATTCCAATGAGTTAGCTATCCGGAAGCAGGCGGTTGGTGACTTAGGTAGTCAATCAATAGACGATTTTGCTGGCATGATTTTGGAAGAAGTTGAAAGTGAATAAATTCTCCATCTTTGTAAATGAAGTGTGTTAAAGTTTAGTAATCTAAACTAAAATCAATAAATTGCGGATGAATTGGAGGAATCCAACATTATAAAATTAAAAACAAGTACTTGAGAAGACCAAATTTTAGACCTAGAGTTAAACAAGAAGCCCAACACAAAATCAATGACCGAATCCGTGCACAACAAGTGAGACTGACCGGTGATAATGTAGAACCGGAAATTTACTCTTTAGAAGAAGCATTAAACCTTGCAGGCGAATTAGGATTAGATTTAGTAGAAATATCTCCTAAAGCTAACCCTCCTGTTTGTAAAATATTAGATTATAAAAAATTCCTTTACGAGAAGAAAAAGAAGGAAAAAGAGATAAAGGCAAAAACGCAAAAAACCGTTATTAAGGAACTCCGTTTTGGTCCTAATACTGATGATCACGATTTTGAGTTTAAAGCCAAACATGGTGAGAAGTTCTTAGAAGAAGGTTCTAAGATTAAAGCGTATGTTCATTTTAAAGGTAGATCTATTGTATTTAAGGATAGAGGAGAGCTACTATTATTGAAGCTCGCAAAACGCCTAGAAGATTTAGGAGCTCCGGAGCAATTACCTAAATTGGAAGGTAAGCGAATGATCATGGTTATTGGTCCTAAAAAGAAGTCGAAAAAATAGCTGAAAGTTCTCGAAATTAAACCGAGAAATTTAAAGTTAAAGTTATTATATTTTTATACGCAAACTATTGTAAACTTAAAATATTAAGTGTACATTTGCACTCCAAAAATTTTGGATTATGCCGAAGATGAAAACTAATTCCAGTGCCAAGAAACGTTTTAAAGTAACAGGTACAGGTAAAATAATGAGAAGAAAAGCTTTTCACAGTCATATCTTAACAAAGAAAGATAAAGACCGTAAAAAAGGGTTAACACAAGATGCTTCAGTATCTAAAGGTGATAAGCCTAGAGTGAAGAGAATGCTTTGCATGTAATATTGTTGAAAGAATAAAAGAATTAAGAAATGCCTAGAGCTACCAACAGACCAGCCGCGAGAGCGAAAAGAAAAGCCACCCTTAAACTTGCAAAAGGATATTTTGGAAGAAGAAAGAATGTGTGGACAGTTGCAAAAAATGCAGTTGAAAAAGGACTTAGCTATGCTTACGAGCATAGAAGATTGAAGAAAAGAGAATTCAGATCTTTATGGATCGCTAGAATTAACGCTGCTGTTCGTGAGCACGATATGAGTTATTCTCAATTTATGGATGGTGTTCATAAGAAAGGAATTACTTTAAATAGAAAAGCATTAGCTGATTTGGCTATGAACGAACCTGCAACTTTCAAAACGATTGTTGATTCAGTAAAATAGGTTTTAGCTTATAATATATGGAAACCCCGTGTTTGAGTTCTTCTCGATACGGGGTTTTTTATTTGTAAGATTCTGCGCCTTCTGAAAGTGTTGAATTCATTCCAAATCTTTTTCCTTATTTTTGATTGAAGAAATAGAATCATGACGCTTATTTATATATCTGTTTTTATTATTGTCGTACTCATTGCCTTGGCAGTAGTGTTCAATAAATTTATCAGATTGCGAAATATGGTAAAAGAGGGATGGTCACTAATCGATGTACAGCTTAAATTGCGCTATGAGGTTATTCCGAACTTAGTGCATACGGTTAAGGCATATACAGAACACGAGCGGTCCATTCTTAGTGAAGTTACTGCCTTAAGAGCAAAAGCTATGGAAACAAGTACGCCAAAGGGGAAATCTGTCTCTGAAAATGTGCTTAGTGATAAACTGAGCCAACTCATGATAGCCATTGAGAATTATCCTGAACTCAAAGCCGATGAACATTTCCTTAAGCTTCAAGATCAAATTTTTGAAATAGAAAATCAAATACAAATGGCTCGGAGATACTATAATGGCGCTGTTCGAAATTATAATATCGGTATCCAATCTTTCCCGGCCAACATGGTTGCTGCAGTTTTCGATTTTAAAAAGTTCAACTTTTTTGAACTGGATAGTATTGAAGAAAGAAAAAATCTTGAAATCTCTTTTACCGAATAAGTATGTATTTGAAGATTCTAAGTTTATTTATCCTAATGTTTTTTGTGCTAGTATCTAGTGGTCAGGAGCGCATTGTCTTTTTCCATAGTGACATAGAAATTCTGGATAATGGCGGACTAAGTATAACAGAAACTATTAAGGTAAATGCAGAAGGTAATTTAATAAAACGAGGTATTTATAGAGTTTTACCTACTTCTTATGAAGCGAAATTTGGGCTAAACTTTGATGTTAGTTATGATTTTGTAGAAGTATTGAAGGATGGAAATCAAGAGGACCATCATGTAGAAGAACTTAGTAAGGAAATCAAACTGTATATCGGGAGTAGTTCTGTTTATTTAACGCCAGGGTATTACACCTATACAATTCATTACACAACAGATAACCAGTTAAGCTTTTACGAGGATTTTGATGAACTCTATTGGAATGTTAATGGGAACTATTGGGAATTCGGAATTGATAGCCTAAGTGCTCATGTGAGGGTGCCTCAAGGTGCTCATGTGGTCCAATATCACGGGTATACAGGTTTTTATGGGGAGTCTGCATCCAATTATGATGCTACTATTGAAGATAGCACCCAAGTGAATTTTATAACGACTAAACGTTTGATGGCCAAAGAAGGGATGACTATTGCCGTGGCAGTAAATAAGGGTATAGTAGCTGAACCTAATTACTGGGAAAAGCTCCTAAAAGACAATATTGGCTTTCTCATAGGCGTATTTGGATTAGTGGTGCTTGCATTATATTTTCTATTTGTGTGGAGTAGTGCAGGGGTTGACCCGCCTAAAGGAGTTGTGTTTCCTAGGTTTGACCCGCCTAAAAACTTAAGCCCAGCTGCAACACGTTATGTGTATAAAATGGGCTATGATAAAAAAGCATTTACTGCCTCGTTACTCAGTCTAGCTGTAAATGGGTATCTGAAAATTGAACGAAGTAAGAGTAATGCCTATAGTTTGAAATTGACTGATAAGGAGCGTATAGGAATATCTAGTGGAGAAAAAAATCTATTAGGAAATCTATTTAAAGGAAGTGCAAATAGCCTAAGCCTAAAGCAAACTAATCATCAAACTATCCAAGGGGCTATTAGTGGCTTGAGAGCTAGCTTGAAAGATGAAATTTCTCAAGATCACTTCAAACGTAATAAGGGTTATCTAGCGCTTGGGGTTTTTATTGCAATACCATTTTTATTGGTCATGTTCGTATTGTCCAAGAATGCAGTGGATATGTTTTCGACCGTTTGGATGACAGCTTGGAGCTTAGCTTGTTTATTCTTGCTGAAAACATCCTTTAGCAATTTCAAAGAGAAACGATTCGCAGCGGGTGCTGGAATGTTATTGTTTAGTATTCCTTTTGTTGTTGCTTGGATTATTGGCTTTTTCACTTTCAGTATTATGGGTTCATATACTGGAATTGTTATCCTTGTCCTTTATGTTTTGTTAATCGTTCTTTTCAATTATTTGCTTAAAGCTCCAACAGTTATGGGGCGAAAAGTTATGGATGAAATTGAAGGCTTTCAGATGTATTTGAAAACTGCAGAGGAGCATCGCATGGAGCAAGCGAAGACTACAGAAGAAAACATTAGACTCTTTGAACGCTTTTTGCCTTATGCCGTGGCTTTGAACTGTGTAACGGAATGGACCAAGAAATTTGAAAGCATTGTGGATGAAGCGATCAAGCAAGGTACTTACCAGCCTACTTGGCATGGAGGTTCTTCAGGACGATTTAATACTCGATCCTTAGGAACATCACTGGCATCCAGTTTACATAGTACGATTACAACTTCAAGCAGAGCACCCCAATCAAGTAGCTCGGGTGGTGGTGGTGGTTTCTCCGGCGGTGGCGGTGGAGGAGGTGGCGGCGGCGGATGGTAGTCTTGGCTTAGCTTGCTAGAATATCTTTAAACATGCGGTAGTGTGGAATGCCTACTTCTTCAAAAAATTCTCCTTGGATACTATAGCCGTTCTTCAAATAGAATGGAGTAGCGCTTTCCCTAGCGTGACAGGTAATCTTTGAATAGTTTTTTTCTTGAGCCCAATGTTCTGCAAATTTTAAGAGTTGCATACCCAAACCTTTTCCTTGCCATTCATTTGAGGTACATACTTGTCGCATTTTAACTTGCTCTACATCAATAGGGCGGAGAACCATGCAAGCAACGGCTTGGTCGCCTTCGAAAACACCGAAATGATATTGTTCCTCTTCTTGAAAAGTGTCAGCTGCTATAAGGGTTCGACCCAATGGCCTCCGTAACTCCTCCTCTCGAAGTTTAAGTAGTAATTTATATTCTGCGCTATCAAAAAGTACTTCTTTAACTATCATACGGTAAATATCATAAAAGACTAGTAAATTTATAGCACAAACCGGCTGAATTATGAAAGTATTCAAACTTACCTCTATTATCCTCCTTTCGATTGTTTGCAGTTTTGCGAATGCGCAGGAAACTGAAACTTTCGAATTTGAAAAAATAGGAACTTTTGTTTTTGAGGACTTAGCACCTAGCTGGCATGCAAATGTATATGGTAAAGAAGCGCCTTATCCAGGCAGTGATTCTTATCGTAATTTTATTCATCAAATCAAGCAATTAAGATTTGGTGACGCAAGTCTCCGAGAAGAACCCTCACCGAAATCTATAAAAGCCACTAATAGTGATGTAGCCATTTATAGTTTGGGTTTCCAAGGGAATACTTTTGGTGGAATACCAAATGATAATGACATCGCAATCTCGAATGAGGGCATAGTTGTTTCTGTATCGAATTCAGATATGTTCGTTTATGATGAATCGGGTATGGCTTTACTTGATGTAGGCTTAGATGAATTTGCTGACAGTCTGGGTCTGGTGGCAAACTCATACGACCCAAAGGTGATTTACGATCCAGGGGAAGACCGGTTTATTTTGGTATTCTTGAACGGTAGTGATGCGTCTTCAACAGAAATAGTCGTGTGTTTTTCAGCAACGAATAATCCTAGTTTAGGGTGGAACGTCTACAGTTTAACTGGCAATCCTTTTAATAATAATGCATGGTCCGATTTCCCCATGATCTCGATTACCAATCAAGATTTCTTTGTAAGCGTTAATCATATTAATAGCGATTCAGTTTCTTGGCAAACTGGATTTATGCAGTCAGTGATTTGGCAAGTGCAAAAAAGTGATGGTTATGCGGGGAATCCTATTACCAGCATAGTGCATAGTGATATCGATTTTCAAGGAAAACCTATTCGGAATTTATTGCCTGTAAAAGGTGGGTTTAATCTAAAGGACGATGAAATGTATTTTATTTCTAACCGTAACTTTGACATTGCCAATGATACCTTCTTTGTGTTAAAAATTACTGAATCCTTAACTCAGAATTCAAATCCAACAACAACAGTTCAAGTCGTATTGTCTAATCAAAATTATGGCTTGCCCCCAGATGCCTCCCAGCCAATGAGTACTTTTCTCCAGACCAATGATGCACGACCGTTAAGCGGTGTTATCGAAAATGGAATAATTCACTTTGTAGGAAATACAGTTCGACCGACAAGCCCAAAAGCTAGTATCTATCACGGGAAAATTAACACCTTAAATTCTAGTTGGTCAGTCGATTTAGAAATCTTTGAGGACAATGATTTGGAATATGGATATCCAAATTTATCCTTTAGCGGACAAACCCCTTATGACGAGCAATTGATTATTAGTTTTAATCATTCTTCAATAGATAGCTTCCCTGGCGTTTCTGCTATTTATTATAGTTTAAATGATGGATATTCAGAAAGATTGCATTTAATAAGCGGAACTAGCAGAGTAGATGTGCTTAATGGAAGTTTTGAAAGATGGGGAGACTACTCAGGTAGCCAAAAAAAGTACAATGAGCCCGGAACAGTATGGCTTAATGGCTTTATGGGGTCTAGAAATAGCTTAGCACCCAATCCTAACCAACATAAAACTTTTATTGCAAAATTGATTTCACCTGATAGTTTGGGTACTAGGCTTAATGACCTAGCGCTGCAAACGACTTCTCTATTCCCAAATCCTGTTGCTAATCAGTTCTTTTTTGAGTTTGATTTGAAAACGGAATCTTATTTGAAATTTGAGCTTTTCGACATGCAAGGTAAAATGATTGACAAGCTTTTGGAGGAGAATTTAAAAGAAGGACGTTATGAATTCTTATTTACTTTAAACCCATTAAGTAAAGGGGTCTATTTGTTGAGAGTTTCAAATAAAATGAATGAATTAATGTTTACCCAAAAAGTACTTAAGGAATAAGATGATTTGGCTTAAGATTTCATTAGAGAGTATTCTTTTATCCATTAAGGAATTATTGAGTAATAAGTTCAGGGCATTCCTTTCCTTGCTTGGGATATCTATTGCTATACTATGTCTCATTTCTGTTTTTTCTGCGGTGGATTCATTAGAGAAAAACCTTAGACAGAGCGTAAATTCTTTAGGAGACAATATTATTTATATCAATAAATGGCCTTGGTTGATGGTTGAAGATTATCCCTGGTGGAAATTCGTGCAAAGACCTGAAGTTTCTCGCGAGGATTACTATTCTATTTATGGGAATGTCAAGAACGCAGAAGCCATGGCCTTATGGAGATGGGTGCAGTCCGGCACCATTCAATATCAGAGTGAGGAAGTAGAAAATATTTCTATTTTCGGAATTACTCAGGACTACGATCAAGTGCGGGATATGGATTTCGCAAGTGGCAGATACTTTAGTGAGCTAGAATTTAATAGTTTGCAAAATGGTACACTGCTCGGATATGACTTAGCGGAGTTTTTCTTTGGGGAGCCCCAAAAAGCAGTTGGTCAAACCGTGCGTTTTGCCGGTATTGATTTAAAGGTTATTGGAGTAATGGCTAAGGAAGGCCAAGATGTATTGGGTATCAATGCTAACTTCGGTTTAGATAACACCTTGTATGTAACTGACAAGTTTGCTGCCAGCAACATGAACCCTCCTTTTGAATCCGGGCCATCCATATTGGTTAAAGCACGCAAAGGAGTTGAATTAGCCGAATTGGAAGCTGAGCTAATTGGTAGAATGAGAATAGCAAGGAGTCTTAACCCCAAGCAAGAAGATAATTTCTCTTTAAATAAAATCAGTTTGTTCACTGGAGTGTTTGATCAGGTTTTTAATTTCATCTATATCGCTGGATTCGTAATTGGTATTTTTTCCTTAATTGTTGGTGCATTTGGAGTGGCCAATATCATGTTTGTTTCGGTTAGAGAAAGAACAAATGTAATCGGGATTAAGAAAGCACTGGGGGCAAAGAAATATTATATACTCTTAGAGTTTATCATTGAGGCTATTATCCTTTGTTTAATAGGTGGTTTGTTTGGTTTGTTGATGGTGTTTTCCCTATTTAGCTTAATCAATTATGCCATGCGGGATAGTGATCTGAGCTTTCAAATATCCTTATTCAATTTAAGCTTAGGTTTAATTATATCAATTAGTGTTGGTCTGTTATCTGGAATAATCCCTGCGGTTATGGCTGCAAACATGAAACCGGTAGATGCAATCAGAAATTAGATGAGAATTTGTCTAATAGCCTGAATCTCTCTGATATAATCATATTGCAAATCTTCATGCAGTTTACTTACTCCTTTTTCCATTCGCTCCAGTTCTCTTTCAAAAATATTGAGTAAGACATTGTTTCGTTTAATAGAAGGCTTCAATTCAGCTAAGCATTCGCAAAAATGAAGAATCAATTCGAGCTCGGTTTCTTTTTTCTTGGAGTATCGAATATATGTTTTTACCCGACGAAGTATTTTTCGAATACCCTTTTTTGTGAAGTAAAAATTCGAAGTATTTACTTCGTCGAAAAGATCTTTCACCTCTTCTTTGACCCCTACAATATAGGCTCTTTCATCACTAGCTTCAAAGAGTAGATAGGTGAGAAGTTCTTTTGTTTCCTTCTTAAACTTAGATAAATGTAGACACATGGTAACTAGCTCTTCTTGCGTACATTGATTTAAAGCTTTTTTGATTTCAGTTATCGTAGCTGTTTGCATATTGATTTTGGATTAGTTCAAAGATAGGGAATTGAGCAATTAGCTTTAGCTTTGTATACGATGAAACATCGTCACTTTAAATTTCACAAGCCATATAATTGCTTAAGCCAGTTTATTTACGAAGGGAAACGTAAAGGAAGTAAGCATTTACTTGGGGAGTATTTTGATTATCCTCCTGGAACGATGGCTATTGGCCGTCTAGACGAGAATTCAGAAGGATTGTTACTCTTAACTACAGACGGTAAAGTAAGCGAAAGCGTTCGCAGTAAAAGTGTAGAGAAAGAATACTATGTACAAGTTCAAGGGGAAATTACCCCAGCGGCTATCGAGCAGCTTAGGGCTGGAGTAGAAATTGGGTTTGAGGGCAAAAAATACTTAACCTTGCCATGTGAGGTCAATAAAATTGATCGTCCAATCCATTTACCTCTTGAAGATAGGCGGGTTAGAAATGAGGACCATGGACCTAGTTCTTGGGTCTCTATTACTCTCCGGGAGGGGAAATTTCGACAGGTGAGAAAAATGACTTATGCAGTAGCTTACCCTACTCTTCGATTAGTCCGATATCGGATTGATACGATTACTTTGGATCTCCCTGTAAGGGAGGTTAAGGAATTGCTTAATCTTAGCAACTAATTAGGAACTGGGAAAAGCTGCACTATCTCGGGCTTTTTAGCTTATCTTTGCAGCCAATTATGGAAACAGTAGCAATAGTTGGTAGACCCAATGTAGGCAAGTCAACACTTTTTAATAGATTAACTGGTCAGCGCACGTCAATTGTGGATGATCAAAGTGGAGTAACACGTGATAGAGTATATGGTGAATCTGATTGGGGAGGGATCCACTTCAATCTGATTGATACAGGAGGTTTTGTGCCTAACTCAGTAGATGTTTTTGAAGCAGCAATTCGTGAACAAGTTACAATTGCAATGCAAGAAGCTACAGTTCTACTCTTTGTAGTTGACGTAACTACGGGGATTACTTATCTTGACGATGAGATAGCAATGATGCTAAGGAAAACGGATAAAAAAGTTTTGCTAGTCGTGAATAAGGTTGATAATCATCAACGTTTATTAGATAGTAATGAGTTTTATTCGCTAGGTTTTGAGCAATTGTTCCCTTTATCTTCTATCAATGGTAGTGGAACAGGTGAAGTGATGGATGCCATTATTGAAGGAATGGAGAAGCAGGAAGAAGAGTATGTAGAAAATGATGTGCCTAAAATTGCCATCATCGGACAACCAAATGCTGGGAAATCTTCAATTATAAATGTCTTTTTAGGCGAGGAGCGAAATGTTGTTACAGATATTGCTGGAACTACACGTGATTCAATTCATACGCGATTCAATAAGTTTAATAAGGATATCATCTTAATTGATACTGCTGGGATTAGAAAGAAATCTAAGGTTCATGAAAATCTTGAGTTCTATTCTGTTATACGTGCCATTAAAGCCTTAGATGAGGCCGATGTTTGCGTGCTAATGATTGATGCCTTCAACGGGGTAACGGCGCAGGATATAACTATTTTTGCTCTTGCCGCTAGGAAGAAAAGAGGAATCGTAATCGCTGTCAATAAATGGGATTTAGTGCCTAATAAAACAACGAATACGGTGAAAGATTACGAAGACATGATTCGCGATCGAATTGCTCCTTTTAGAGATGTTCCAATTGTATTTATCTCTGTAACGGAAAAACAAAGAGTTTTAAAAGTGTTAGACTATGCACTAGATGTATATGAAAATAAGAAACGAAAAATTTCAACTTCGAAGTTGAACGACCACATGCTTAAGGTTATTGAGAGAAATCAACCTCCAGTAGTAAAGGGGAAAAGTATCAGTATCAAGTTTGTAACACAATTACCCTCAACAACTCCTTCGTTTGCATTCTTCTGTAGTAATCCGAAATATATTCGAGATGCGTACAAGAACTTCTTAGAAAATCAGATTAGAATCAAGTATAATTTCACGGGAGTGCCGATAAATATATTTTTCAGAGAAAAATAAAGTGATTCCAAAAAGTGATTCCAAAAAATATTGGTTATCTTCACAGCTAACTTTAATTAAATAAAACACTTAAAACAAATTACCATGAAAAAATTATCTTTTTTATTAATTGCTGCCGGATTATTAATGTTCTCTTGTAAGCAAGCTACTGAATCAACTGAAGGAATGGTTGATGGTGCAACAGAAATGGTTGAAGACGGTGCTGATGCAACTGTTGAAGGTGCTGAAGGTGCTGTTGAAGCAGTTGAAGAAGCCGCTGAAGGTGCTGTTGAAGCAG
>ERZ887851.228-NODE-228-length-57817-cov-18.473304_pt1 | contig 57817 bp, 52 predicted proteins | sample MGYA00521100_ERZ887851 | MGnify/ENA primary metagenome ERZ887851 (study PRJEB32303, sample SAMEA104408602) | aquatic metagenome | biome: Brackish water; feature: Pelagic; material: water | place: Baltic Sea | collected 2014-06-06T16:11:00 | depth 11,444 m ... | reverse complement strand
GCGATGATGCACGCTAGGGCCGAGAAGCCGACAAGCAGTACCACGGGGGGCAATTGGGCGCCAAGCTGTTTGCCGATGGGGGCAACCAATGCGCCGCCTAAACCCAGAGAGATAGCCGGAATCCACAAAATATACTGGGCGCGCCAGTTGCTGAGGGTTCCGATTAGAGCACTCACTGCAACCGCACCCAGGGCGATACCAATGGCATCGTTAATCGGCAGGCCGAGCAGTAGCATCAGCAAAGGTACGGCAAAGATTGACCCGCCCGCGCCGGTAAGCCCCAGCACTAGGCCGATCACCAGACCTATAAGCACCGACATACTTAGTTATTCCAAGGCATACGCGCGAGTACCATGGCCATACCGCAGCTGTCAGTGACGCCGGCGAAGACCAGCCCTGCTCCGACAAAGGCGGAGAGGCCATAAAATCCGGGGTTAACAGCAGTGCCAAGAATGACGCCTATCACCACCAGTGATCCGGCGGCAATGCGCACCTGACGCTCGAGGGAGATAATATTGCCGCTGCCTTTGGCGATATCAATGCCCAATTGTTTTACGGCGTTCATGCCTCCTTCTACAATCACTAGTTGATGGTCTAAATCCCCCTGTAATTGTTCGCCAGCCTTGGCCGCACGCTGGCCGCTGGCGCAAAGTAAGTACACTGGCTGGCTTGAGTCATGGCCTTGCTGCTCAAGGTAAGCTTTCACTGCAGCACTGTCTAATTCCTGGAGAGGGAAATGGGCGCAGTGCGCTAGAGATTCACTATTGACCTCGGCATGGGTGCGGACGTCTATCACCAGCAGCTGACTCTCGGGGGACTGTTTCTGTTGCTTGAAATCCTCGGCAGATATGCGGGTTGTTGACTTGCCTACTGACTTACCTGCTGAAGTGTCTACTGAAGTGTCTGTTGAATTGCTCATGGAATATCTCTCTTTAGCTCGAATAAAAGTGCTTATAAATTAAAGTGCTGGGCAGTAAATAGACTTTAGTACAGTGATGATTTGTATGGCTTCGTTACCGCGCAGGCTATAAAAAATAGTTTGTGCCTCTCGTCGAGTTTGTACTAACTCAGCTTTACGCAATGAGGCTAAATGTTGTGATAAGGCAGATTGGCTAAGGCAGGTTACTTCATTAAGCTCTGTTACCGAGAGCTCGCCACTGATTAGAGAACAGAGAATCATAAGGCGGTTCGGGTTGCCAAGCTGCTTGAGTAAGCTGGCTGCTTCTGCGCTGTGTTTTTGTAGCTCCTGCAGATCTGCCTGCTGAATACTCTTAGTCATCCTATTGCCGCCCTGTGATATCAATATTAGGCAATTCTACATTAGATAATAATAAATTAGAAAATTCTAATATAAATTGCGGCCGTGTTTTCCCCGGGAGCTAAAGCGTCAATGTTCTTATGCGAGTTTAGGGCCAACTCTGGGTTTATTTAGACCTTGTAAAGATCAGGCAAAATCGAGATGATCGATGGCGACCTTAACTTCAATGGCAGCACAAGATGATCAAACAGATACAGGCGTTTTTGATATCTCTGATAATCGCCACATTTTTAGTGGTAACCCACACCACCGCAACCAATCTGATCTGGCTGCAAAGCATCAATATGCCGGTGGATTTTCAGCTTGTTATCGCGACTATGGCCACAGATTTGGTGGATATGAATTCTAGAGGCGCCTTTCCCACTATCGCTTTGATCTTCGTCGGCCTACTGATCGCCTTTGTCACCGCGCGCATTATTGCCATATGGAGCTCGATCAAGGCACCCTACCTTTATGCCCTGGCCGGGGGTGCAGCACTGTTGGCCATCGTCGCTTTAATGCCAATGGCCTTTTATAACTTGGATTTGATTGCTGGCGCTCGCACGGTGGCTGGCCGAGCTTATCTTGTTGTGGCGGGGCTGATTGCTGGATATTACTTTGGCAGCCATATCCAAAAAGGAGATTCCAATGAAGCTAATTAATCTGCCACTGTTTTTTCTGAGTTTGCTGTTGGGTAGCGGATTGGCCGTTAGTGGCGACCAGAACGTGAAAGTCGAAACCGAGATTGAAATCCTTGCCGAGGGCTTAGATCATCCCTGGAGCCTTACATTTATTTCCGACGAGGAAATGTTGGTCACCGAACTGTCGGGAAATCTGCGGCGGGTTGCCAATGGCCTATCAGATCCCACACCTATTGCTGGTGTGCCTGAGGTTTTATTCGCTGGGCAGGGAGGTCTTTCTGAGATTCTGGTAGATCCCAACTTTGCCGATAATGGATTTATTTATCTCTCATTCTCAGCGCCTGATGCCGACCAACCAAAACTCAATCGGCTGAATGTGATTCAAGCGCGCCTTGAGGGCAATGTGCTTGTGGACCATAAAACCCTTTTTCAGTCTCATCCGCCACGCAGGACAGCGGCGCACTACGGTGCTCGACTGGCCTTTTTAGTCGATGGAACGCTGTTGATTACCTCCGGGGACGGGTTTAATTACCGTGAGCAGGCACAGGCTTTAGATAACCATTTTGGCAAGATAGTACGGATTAATACTGACGGCAGTATTCCCGAAGATAACCCTTTCACAACCACGCCAGGCGCACTCCCAGGAATATGGTCTTACGGGCACAGGAATCTTCAGGGCCTAGTGATTGCTGATGACGGCACTGTCTATGAGCACGAGCATGGCCCTCAGGGGGGCGATGAACTGAATCTGGTATTGCCGGGGAAAAACTATGGCTGGCCGGCAATCACTTATGGTGTCGACTACAGTGGTGCGAAGATTTCGCCCTTTACTGAGCATCCAGGTATGGAACAACCGCTGAAGTACTGGGATCCCTCTATTGCCCCCTCTGGGATGACGCTTTACCGCGGCGACATGTTTCCCCATTGGCAGGGCGATCTGTTTATCTCGGCCCTAGTCCCCGGGGATGTCCGGCGTCTTAAAATGCAGGATAACCAGGTCGTTGGGGAAGAAATTTTGTTCACTGAATTCGGCAGAATCCGCAATATTGTCTCGGCGCCAGATGGCAGTTTGATCCTGGTTACAGACGGTAAAGACGCCAAGTTAATAAGGGTTAGCGCTAAAAAATAGACGCCAAAGAATAACGTTTAAGACTGTAAATAGAGCGTCCGCTGATCTAGTTGTGAACTGATTGAGCAAAGCCGTCGTATTAAGACATAACCGCTCAAGAAAAGTGTCCCTTGAGACGGTGGGGAAATTCTCAAAAATAATAAATTTGTTTGGTTTTGGTCGCGCCTTAACTGCTCTAAAGCGGGAGGTAAGCACCAAAAAGACTACACAGACAATTACAAGAGGAAGAACACTATGAACAAACCTACCCTGTTTAGAAGATCCGTAATGCTCATGGTTTACGTCTGGAGACGAATCATGGATGTAAGGTTTAACCCTTTGAAATACATACCAGATGCCAAGCTTCAGGCCTATTTTATGCTGGTACTGTTTTCTATCTGGAGCGTATCCTTTGGCTTCATCGCCTCCTACCACCTTGGCTGGTTAGGTTATAGCACCATTACCAGTCTAGTCGTTCACTTATCCGTACTTATCCCAATGATGGTAACCAATGCTGTGTTTGTCGATGCAGAACGCACCGGCGCTCAGTGGTTGGAAGAGTGGAAGGCAGAGCAAAGTCACTACGGCCTGTTTATGAATAGATTAAAAGCACAAAACCTATCCCGCTGGAATATCTGAAAGAGGGCTTTTTAACCGGTCTATCGGGTTTAACCAATTTAGATAGCTGTACCAGTTTAAAGGCCACCCCCAGGGGTGGCCTTTTGGGTTTTAGCGCAGACATGTCTGTAATGAAAAATATGCTATCCAGTGCAGTGAAGGATGCCAGCTCACGGTCTGTTTTGATTACATGCCCCTACAGTCTGGGCTGGCAGGCCTGCTATAATCCTGTTGCAACCGGAATTACAAAGTCATCTCCGGCACATTTTCTGGAATAATTAATTCGCCTTCGGTCAGCTTGGCGATCTCTTCGACACTGACGCCGGGCGCGCGCTCTCGCAAAATAAACTTACCCTCGGCAATATCCATTAGTGCCAGATCCGTGAGTACCCGCTTAATACAGCCCTTACCGGTCAGAGGCAGAGTACATTCGGCCAGCAGTTTCGAGGCGCCAGACTTTGATGCATGGGTCATAGTGACCATTATGTTATCTGCACCGGCTACCAGGTCCATAGCGCCGCCCATACCTTTAATCAGCTTTCCTGGAATCATATACGAGGCAATGTTGCCCTGGCAGTCCACTTCAAAAGCCCCCAGCACAGTTAGATCCACATGACCGCCTCGAATCATGGCAAAGGATTCTGCCGAGGAAAAAATAGATGCACCAGGCACCATAGTCACAGTCTGCTTGCCGGCATTAATCAGATCCGCATCCACCTCTTCGTCGAGAGGAAATTGTCCCATGCCGAGTAGGCCGTTTTCTGACTGCAGCATCACCTGCATGTCTTTCGGAATATAGTTTGCTGCCAGTGTCGGAATACCTATACCGAGATTAACGTAATAGCCGTCATGGAATTCTTGGGCGACCCGTTGAGCCAGCTGTTCGCGAGTTAAAGCCATAGCAAATTCTCCTTATGCGCTGCGTACAGTGCGCTGTTCAATGGTTTTCTCAAATGTCCCTTGGATAAGACGGTTGACGTAAATGCCTGGCAAATGAATTTCATCTGGGTCGAGCTGGCCCACTTCGACAATCTCCTCCACTTCTACCACCGCAATTTTACCCGCGGTGATGGCCATGGGATTGAAGTTGCGCGCAGTCTTGCGGAACATCAGATTGCCATAGCGGTCAGCCTTCCACGCTTTGGCAATCGAGAAGTCGCCGACCAGCGCCTCTTCGAGAATATAGTGCCGACCATTAAACTCCCGCACCTCTTTACCTTCGCCCACTGGAGTGCCATAACCGGTTGCAGTAAAGAATGCCGGAATACCAGCGCCGCCGGCACGCATTTTCTCCGCCAAGGTGCCCTGGGGTGTCAGCTCAACCTCCAGCTCGCCACTCATCATCTGCGCTTCAAAGAGGGCGTTTTCGCCGACGTAGGAGGCGATCATTTTTTTGATTTGCTGGTCTTCCAGCAGTATACCGAGACCTTTGCCATCGACGCCGGCATTATTGGACGCAATGGTGAGGCCTCTGGTACCTCGTCGCTTGATCTCTGCAATCAAGTTTTCTGGAATCCCGCAGAGTCCGAAACCCCCTGCGATGATTGTCATATTATCTTCGAGGCCTTCAAGGGCCTCTGTGTAACTGGTTACCACTTTGTCAAATCCGGCCACGGTAAACTCCTGCTGATTGCCTAACAACTATATAAGAATTGCTTAGAATGCAAGATAGACTTATATTTAACAAATTGTAAATTTTCACTAATTAATAATCTTAGGCTATTAATGTCTATACCTATAAACCAAGTCATAGTATTCATAACCGTAGCCCGCACCGGCAGCTTCGCGGAGGCAGCGATTCAGTTGCATCTTTCCCAACCTGCGCTCAGTGTGGCGATGAAAAATCTCGAGCAATCTCTTGGCGGTAAACTGTTGGCGCGTACCACACGCTCAGTGACACTGACTCCGGAGGGCAAGGCGTTTTACCCCAAAGCGCGACGCCTGCTGTCGGACTGGGAACAGTCGATGCAAGATGTGCGCAATCACTTTGCCCTGGGGCGCGGCAAATTGGACATGGCAGCTATGCCCACCTACACGACTAATATTCTGCCAAAAATTCTAGCTGACTTTCATCGCCAATATCCGAATATTCATATTACGGTTCACGATGTAATTGCCGAAAATGTAGTGCAGATGGTCAGAGAAGAGCGCTGCGAACTAGGTATCACTTTTGCCCCTGAAGAGGCGCCAGATCTAAATTTCCAGCCCTTGTATAAAGACCGCTTTGTGGCCATCTTACCGGACAGACATCCGCTGTTAGATAAACAGAAATTGAAATGGGTGGATGTGCTGGCCTATCCTCATCTGAGTCTCCAGCGACCCGCTGGAACCCGCAGGCTCATCGACCAAGCATTACAGGAAAAAGGCCTGTTACTCACTCCGGCCTTTGAATCTCACCAATTGGTAAGCATTGGTCGTATGGTCAGGGAAGGTTTGGGTCTCAGTGTAGTGCCCAGCACCAGTCGGGTACAGATGGAAGAGATGGGTCTGCAGTGTCGCGCTATTGGTGCCCCGGTAATTACTCATCAGGTGGGTATTGTGACTCGGCCCCAACATGAGCTGTCAGCCGCGGCTCAGGCCCTGGAGCAGCTTATTCGGGCCGCGGTTAGCAAGCCCTAAACATTGATGGCCCCTTTCGTTTCGTAGCCATACCTGCAGCCGGTATTTAAAACCGGCGTTACCGAGATGACTGTTCCCGCAAAAACCCAACAGCCGTTTGCAGTGGTAGCCTATTAATGGGGTATCTATTGGTGGGCAAGCCGCTACGGCGCGTTATAGCATTGGAAGAAACACTTTCTGCCACGCCTAGAGGTGTCAGGTGTTTTTGAACTCCAACCTATAAAACCGCGGTAATCGTTATTGTGTCTAATCGAAATTATTTTTTCTACGGCCTTTTTACCCTGCTGTTTGTAGTGCAATCGGTCGGCTGCCAAACCGCTGGTCGGCAGACAGATTTTATTGATGCGGCGATTCAGCGCGCCGACGATGATCAGCATGGTTTTATTCAGTTATGCCTGCCTGTGGGCGATCGGCGTATTGTGGCTGGGCCGTCTAAAATCGAACGGGTTCAACGACCCATGCCGCCCGCCGCTCGGGCTTTTGACAATCTCTATTTTGTTGGCAATCACTGGACTCATGCATGGGCGATCACCACCAGTGATGGAATTATCATCTTGGATGCGATGGACAATGACTCGGATGCGCAGCATATTATTGCTGCCGGCCTGATCGAACTGGGTCTCGACCCCAAGACTATCAAGTATGTAATTGTCTCCCATGGCCACAGCGACCACTACGGTGGCACGAGATATTTACAGGAGGTCTCTGGGGCAAGAATTGTGATGGGCGAGATTGACTGGCAGATGATTGAAGCGAAAAAAACCTTTACCCCGAAGCCCAATCGTGTCGCGCCACCGGATCGCGACATAGCGGTGGTGCCTGGGGACAGTATTCGTCTCGGCGACACCAGAGTGGAACTATTCTCCTCTCCTGGACACACCTTGGGCACCATTTCCCCGGTGTTTACGGTATTTGATCAGGGTCGCCCTCACCGGGCCATGCTCTGGGGCGGCAGTTCATTTAACTTTGGATCCAGTCGTCCGGAACAACTTGATGCCTATATAGATTCGACGCGCAGGGCCATTGATTATGTGCGCCGTGAGGGGGTCGATATACTGCTTTCAAACCATGCTATTTATGACCGCTCGATTGATAAGTTATCGGCAATTTCGGCCACGCCAGATATGCCAAACCCTTTTATACTGGGCTCAGAGGCAGTTTCTAATACTCTTCAGGTGATGGATTATTGCGCTCAAGCTACCGCTGAAAAATGGCTGCAAACACACCCCAAAAACCCAAAAGCCAAACAAGGAGCGCTTTAATGAGATTATTTCAGCTAGGTCAAAAATTCGTCACCTCCCTATTGGTAAGCCTACTGGCCAGCGCGCTAGCCAGTCCCTCGCTGGCAACTGAACATAAAACCGTAAAGCAGGTTTTTGATCCTCAAAGCAAGAATCAAATTGTCTTGGATATCGAGGCGGCGCTGGCGCGTACTCAGGCTAGCCAAGGAATTATTCCTCAATGGGCGGCACAGGAGATCAGTGCCAATGCTGATATTCGATTTGCGCCAATCGATGAAATTGCCCTTGAGTATAAGCGTGTTAACCACCGTATGGTGGCGCTACTGAATGTCTGGACTCGTTCAATGGACAATGGTGCCGGTGAGTTTGTTCACTTTGGTGCCACCACCGTCGATATCTATGACACGGCGCTAATTTTGCAGCTCAAGCAGGCTGCTCTGCTGTTGATCAAAGATTTGCGTGAGATTGAGTTGTCGATGATTACACTGGCCAAACGCCATCGCGATACGCCGATGATAGGCCGGACACTGGGCCAGCATGCACTGCCGATTACCTTTGGTAAAAAAGTTTCCACCTGGTTGGGTGAAAACCGTCGAAATATTGAGCGCCTGCAGCAGGTGCTGGCGAGGCTTGAGCGTTCCGGTATTCTGAAAGGCGCGGTAGGCACCTACCTCGGCCTCGGTGATCAGGGGGTTGCTACCGAAGCCGGTTTTGTTGCAGAGTTGGGTTTGCAGCCGGCCTATGCCGATGACTGGCACGGGTCTCGAGATGTACTCGCCGAGTATGCCTCGGTGCTGGGGATTATCAGCAAGTCATTCGGACGCATAGGCTCGGAGCTGTTTCTGTTGCAGATGACGGATATTGGTGAGACCGCTGAACGCTTAGCCGGATCGGTGGTTGGCAGCAGCACCATGCCCCATAAAAAGAACCCGAAAAAGCCCGATGCGCTGATTCACTACTCTCGGGTTATACCGCGCTTAGCGGAGGTGGTACTCGATGATATGGTCAATGCCTTTGAGCGTGATTCGACCTCGAGAACCAGCACGACCTTGGCCGACATCAGCTTGCAGGCTGAGCAAATGCTGGCTGTAGCCAATGATTTAATCGCCAACTTAGAGGTCAACAGTGTGGCTATGAGGGCCAATATAGACAAAACCAACGGCCTTATTATGTCCCAGAGAGCAACGTTTGCACTGGCGGCCGCAATAGGTAAGACTACCGCCAATGCACTTATGCATGATATTGCTGTGCAGGCATTAAAAGAAAATATCAGTTTGCGTGAAGCGGTCGAGAAAGATAAAACGGCATCAAAACACCTTTCTTCTGATCAGCTGGATCTGTTGTTCGATCCCACCACCTATATTGGCTTGGCCGCTGAGCAAGTGGATCAGGTCATAGATGAAGTAAGTGCGAAGCGTAAAACTGATTAAAGAAGTAACTGATAATAACCTGATCTGTGATTTAACACCGACGGTTTAAAACATAAAGATAAGAAATATAGCGTCAGCTAGACAGGGTAAATATATGGACAGTGATGAAACACTGGAGTCGGTGGTCGCGGACTCGCGGAAAAAGTTGATTGTGGCTCTTATGCGCATGTTACCTTCCGCTGAAGCCGAGGAGGTTGCCCAGGAGGCATTCTTAAAATTGCATCAATCTGAAAAGGTTCTTGCCCCAGAGCATGTGCGGCCCTATCTCTTTAAAATCGCCCGCAATCTTGCCCTGAGCCGCTTGCGTCACCAGAAAGTGGTGGTGCAATCGAACAGTAAATTATTTATTCAGTACCAATTAAGCGGCGATGTAATGAGCTCCGAAGAGTTGCTCAGTAATGCGCGGGACAAAACAATATTGTTAGAGGCGATTAATGCGATGCCGCCGATTTGCAGGCAGGTGTTTGTCTACCGCAAAATCCATGAAAAATCTCACACCGAGATATCACAGCTGATGGGGATTAGTATTAATACGGTTCAGAACCACCTCTCCAATGGCATGAAGCTCTGTCGCCAATATATTCTTACTATTCAGCTTGCGCATATTGACTCTATGCCAAGCACTAAAAAGGTTAGCTAATGTCACTGGATGGATGGATAGGTCTGGGTATTCCCGAGGAGGTTGCAGAGCAAGCTCTGCAGTGGGTTGCACGTCTCGATTCAGATCAAGTGAGTCAAGAGGATCGCACGGGTTTTATGCAGTGGCTGGATGTTAGTCCAACCAATCGCTGGGCCTATACCGAGCTATCCGAATCCTGGGCTAAGCTGTCAATGCTCCAAGAGGTTAGCCATCTAGTTGACTATTCCAAAGTCCTAGAATTCAAAATACCCGAATCAGCTGTTCGCCAGACCGCTAATCAAACTGATTTTGAGCGCAGTAGAGTCGCCAATCCCGCAGCCAATAGTTGGCTCTCCTATGCCGCTATGGCGCTAATGGTTGTCGGCATGCTCTTCTCGCAGGCTCCTGCAGATGAAAGCCAGCAGTTCAAGGTTGCCGACATCACTATCCCTCTAGACACTAACCTAGTTCTTCTTGGTCAAGACTAGCCTAGTAAAAGCTAATCCAATTAATCGTTAACAGAGGCTAGTGGTTTTAGTCTCTGAAGGCGTAAATATTGGAACACCCATTTGTTAAACCCCGCTCTGTCGGTTTGGCATCATGGCTAACAATTTCCGGAGAAACACATGACGTCACAGGCAGCCGAAGGTACACAGCTTTCCGAGCGCGGTACCTACCAAAATATTGGCATGGTGATGGGTCCAGCCGTATTTGCCCTGATGATGGTCACGGCCGGCCTGCAAGACACCATGGCCGACCAAGCTTGGCGAACCGCCGCAGTCGGCTTGTGGATGGCGATTTGGTGGGCGACCGAAGCGATTCCGGTTCCCGCCACTGCATTTCTGCCGATAGTTACTTTTGATCTGCTCGGTATTGCCAGCGTCAAACAGGCGGCTCAGCACTATTCCAATCCGATTATTTATCTTTTCTTGGGTGCCTTTGTGCTCGCCATCGCGGTGGAACGCTGGAATTTACATCGCCGCATTGCCCTAGCTATTTTGTCGCGTACCGGTACCGACGGGCGTCGCTTGATTGGCGGATTTATGCTGGTGGCGGCGTCGTTATCCATGTGGATGACTAATACCTCAACGACGATGATGCTGATGCCAATTGCACTGTCGGTTGTTGGTGTGGTGTTGGCTCATGTGGATGGGCTCACCGAAAAAACTAAAAATAACTTCCAAACAGCCATGCTTTTGGGACTGGCATTTGCCGCCACTATTGGGGGTTTAGCGACCCTGGTCGGCACCCCAACGAATGCCTTGCTGGCTGCTTTTGTCGAAGAGAGTTACGGCATAGAAATCAGTTTTTTGCGCTGGATGATGGTGGGCGTGCCAATCACCATGCTGATGCTACCCCTGGCTTGGCTGATACTGACACGCTGGGTTTACGCTGTGGATATTCCTGCCAGCAAGGTGGCCCAGGACCACCTCTTAGATTTAAAACACAATATGGGTTCGATTACCCTGTCAGAAAAGCGTGTGGCGCTGATCTTTGGTTTGGTTATTTTAGGCTGGATCATGCGTCGGCCGATTGTCAGCTACTTACCCATTGAAGGTCTCTCTGATACCGGCATCGCCATGGCCGGTGCGCTGGCATTATTCTTGATGCCCAGCGGCGACAAAGAGCAGCCACAGTTAATGATCTGGGCTGATCTCAATCGTCTGCCTTGGGGAGTGTTAATTCTATTTGGTGGCGGCTTGAGTCTGGCTTCTGCGATTGCCGATTCTGGCTTGGCGCAGTGGTTGGGTCAAAGTCTCTCACCGCTGTCGAATTATGGGGTCATGATGCTGGTGATTGCGGCCACCGCACTGGTTATATTCTTAACCGAGCTGACGAGCAATGTTGCGACTACAGCCACCTTCCTACCGGTAATCGGCGCCATTGCCGTGCAGTCGGGTATTCCGCCAATGGTCCTTTGCGTGCCGATCACCCTAGCTGCCAGCTGCGCATTTATGCTGCCTGTTGCGACTCCGCCAAATGCGATTGTCTATGCCTCCGGAATGTTGACCATTCCGCAGATGGCGCGAGCTGGGTTTTATCTGAATATTTGCGGCATGTTTTTGCTCACGCTAGTGGCGATGTTTTGGGCGCCGGTTATATTCTCCTAATCGGGTTTTGCTTTTTTAGAGATATAGCAGAATTATTTTTAACCTGCTCTAGTGGTTTTCCCTCCAACAAGCGTACTGCTTATATGGAGTAACGAATAACGATTATTACAGCTAATAAAAAATAAAAATTCTATTTGGGGGAATACCGTAAATAAAAATTTTAAGACCTCAGTATCCGAATGCCCTGTGGAAGCATGGCTTGGTTGCCACTTGTTGTTCGCCAGTCTTAGATTTTTATAGCGATTTCACATTGTTTTGGTAGGTAATTTGGACGCTCTATGCTGCCCATACCATCTAACCTAGAGCAGTGGATTATTCGATGTTCATCCCCAAGTTAATATAAAAGTAATGAGGAGAGGACGCATATGTTCAAAATAAATAACCTGCATGTCGCCGCGATGAGTGCAACCCTAATCAGCAGTTTGTCGGCTAGTTCGCTCACTCTGGCGCAAGAAATAGAAAGCCAATCGACCCTTGAAGAAGTGGTCGTTGTTGGCTCACAAATCAAAGGCGCATCTATCTCAGGAGCACTGCCAGTTTCGGTATTTTCTATTGAGGATATTGAGGCGATCGGCATTGAATCAGGTGATGATCTACTGGCCAATATTGCTGAAATGGGCCGCAATGAATTTAACGAAGCGGGCTCAACCAGCGGCAGTATTAACTCTTCACGGGGCGATATCGGCGCCTACAACCTACGCAATCTGGGTGTAGGTAATACTCTGGTAATGCTCAACGGCCGCCGACTGGTCAACGATCCCGGCTATCAATCTGAAGCCATAGGAGGCGGTTTTACACCGGTTAGCACGGTTAACTCAAATCTGGTACCCACCTTTGGCTTACAGCAAGTTGAAATTCTCCGTGATGGCGCATCTGCAATCTACGGTGCCGATGCCGTTGCCGGCGTGGTGAACAATGTTACGCGCAAAGATTTCGACGGTTTAACCATGAGCGCCCGACAGAGAGAATACGGCAATGATCTGCAGGCCAAGGACAGCTCTTTCAGTCTGCAATTTGGTAAAGATATGAATGAAGGTCGTACAAACTTCTCCATGTCCTACGCGTTTGTCGATAAAGAAGGCATGCGTGCCTCAGAGGATTCACGTTGGGCGATGGGGGATTTGCGTTCACTTATTCCTGAAGGCAGTGCACATGCTGACAACGCATTTTTTGACAATACCAGCTCCCAGGGCTTGCTCGGTCAGTTTGATATGATCGAGAGTTCAAGCCGAGTGCCATCAGCTCTGCGAGATTATGTTGATAGTAGCGGCGAGTTTCAGGTCTTAGCCCTCGATGACGCAAGATGTGCGGCTTCTGAAGATGATGTGACTGACGTGTATGACACGGGGTATGGTACCTGTATCGTCTCTGATTCCAGCACCAATAGCACACCAAGCTGGAATAAAAACACCCAGTCATGGGTGCGCGGTGACACCGAGCGACACAACTTATTTATGAGCTTTAATCATGAATTAGCCAATGGTATTTCGCTCTACAATGAAGCGGCTTACTACAAATCCTCTTATTATGCTGAGCGCAATGCATCCTCTCAGTACCCGTTCAAATTACGTATCAGTGCTGCGTCTTATTACAATCCGCTGCGTTCATCCGCTTCACTGGCGGCGGACTTTGATCCTGATGCTGAACTATATATCGACAACTACCGTTTCGCTGAAAAGCCAAGAACAGTTAATGTTGACAAAAAGACCTACCGTTTCCTTCAGGGTGTTAGTGGCTCTTTTGATAACTGGAACTATGATGGCGCTCTGGTGATCTCTAAAGCCGAGTCCCGTGACGTTAACGGCAATAGAGTTGATCTGCAGCTAATGCAAAATGCCCTGTTTGATACCACTGTCGCAGGTTATAACTTTCTATGTGACCCGAGAATTGCGGATTGCAGCACTAATCTAGAACAAGCACTGACCACGATTAGCAAAACCGGCACGTCGGATTTAAAGATGATCGACTTTAAGCTATCAACGCCAGAGTTATTTTCAACCTCTGCTGGCGCTGCAGCCTTCCTGGTCGGCGTCGAATATCGCGAAGAGTCCTACACTGATGACCGCGATGAACTTTCCGACGGCACCATTCAATTCCAGCATCTTCTGGTCTCGGGCACTTGCCAGTTAGGTGACTCAAGCACTGGCGCAATGCTCGATAAAGCCGATCTCGAAGCCAGATGTACACCAGAAGACTATACTTTTCCCTACACTACCTCCGTAGCCGGTGGTACTCCTACGGCAGATTCCGCAGGCGAGCGCGACACCACCTCAGTCTTTTTAGAGCTAGATATGCCACTCAGCGACTCTATTTCGACTCAGTTAGCAGTTCGTTATGAAGACACCTCTGATTTTGGATCTGAAGTGGTGGGCAAATTTGCGATTGGGTGGAATGTATCTGATTCACTGCTATTGAGAGCGTCGGCGTCAACAGCCTTCCGTGCGCCCAATTTGGTCGCAATGAACCAACCCTATCTGCAGCGTTTCAATAGTGATCAGAGTGACTGGTCAAAGACATTCACCGAAAATGACAGCGGCCAGCTAAGTAACTGGATTTACAGACGTGCCCTGGGCCTGCAAGATTTAGAAGCCGAGACCTCTGAGAATATTTCTTTTGGTCTGGTATTTGAACCGATTGAAAATCTCACCATGACTGCAGATTTCTACCAAATCACCAAAGAGAGCGGTATTGGTAACCTTGGAACTACCAATGAAACTGCACTGGACTTCCTTACCCGTTATCGTGATGCGGAGGCCAATGGCTTCGCCGCGTTTGCCGACGCTGAGGCCGCATTGGCGGTTTGTAACAATCTTGCTGCATCACAGTACAATGCCCGGGTTATTAGAAATGATGCCGATGCCGACGATTGGGGCTCTATGGGTAGCGCAGCACAAAGCTTGGGACTCTGTCCTCTAGGTGATATCAGTCGCGTCGAATCAAACTATGAGAATCTTGCTGAAAGAACCGTAGAAGGTTTGGATATTGGCGTTTACTATGAGTTTGACACCGAAATCGGGCAATTCTCTACACGTTATCAGGGATCGTTCACCACCAAATTGGAGCAGCTAGCCAAACCAGGTACAGACGCCGACATCCTTAATCAAGCGGTTAATTCTGGTGAGATGTCCGCAGCAGTTGAAATGCTCGGTGGCAGCTCAATTGCGACGGTTAACATCAATGGTTACAACGATATTCTCGGCACAGATGGCAACTTCGAAGATAAGCACACTGCGCGAATTTCTTGGAGAAAGGCAAGCTGGAGCGCGTCATTAACGGCTCTAAGAGTGGGTGAGTTCAGCCAGTCAAAGCTAACTCTGGCCGATGGCACTGAGTATATGATCGATGCCATGACCACATTCAATGTCGCCGCATCTTATCGCTTTGATCTTAATGACATTAAAATGAAAGTCACACTGGGTTCAACCAATATTACCGACGAGCGTGCACCGCTTGCCAGCGACAACTACGGTTATTACTCGGATGTGCACAACGACTATGGCCGCAGCATTTACTTGGACGTGAAAGCGACTTTTTAAAGCTGTGGATGCACTGTGATCAAGGGCTCAAGCTTTGCTTGAGCCCTTTTTTTGCATTTGGTTTTTCCTAAGGTCTCTTCAGGTAGCAACTTATGAATATACAAAAGTACTTTAAAGCAGGCTTAATGATTACTGTATTACTTAGCAACTATGCAGTTGCTGAAATCACTGCCAGTGAAAAAAATAGCGATGAATTTGTCTTTGACCAGTGGCCCGGGAAAAGCCTAAAGGTATTTCTCGCCCTACCTGAGGAGGTGCGCAAAGACACTCCGATCGTTATTGTTCTCCACGGTAACAGCCGCAATGCTAAAACCTATCGCGATGCCTGGGAAAAAACCGCCATCGAGGAAAATGTTATTGCTGTGGTCCCTGAATTTTCAGCCTGGGACTATCCTAAGCGCCAGTATATTTTGGGTAATATGAGTACCCCTTCTGGCAAGCCCGTAGCCCCAGACCAATGGGTTTTCGCCGCCATAGAGCCGCTCTTTGACCAGCTCCGCAAACAGCTGGGTACAGAGGTTAAACATTACAGCCTTTATGGCCATTCCGCGGGCTCACAGGTGGCCCATCGCTTGCTCTATTTTGTGCCGGATAACCGGGCGCAGAGAATCGTGTTGGCGAATGCTGGGTTCTATACTATGCCGGTCAGCACGGTGGACTATCCCCAGGGTTTAGGTGGTGTTGAAGTGTCAGATGACAGTCTCAAGAAAGCCTATGCCAAGCGGGTGATAATTTTATTGGGTGACCGAGACAATAACCCTCGGCACAAGAGTTTAAATCGAGAATTAGAGAGTCTTAGGCAGGGGCCTCACCGCTTTTCCCGAGGGCACAACTTTTATAAGAACTCGCTGTTTAAAGCATCGATATTACTCAAAGTCCCGTTTAATTGGTCTCTGTCCATTGCGTCAGGTGTGTCTCACAGCAATCAAAATATCATCCCGTTTGCGGCGCCGCTATTACTTGGCGGCCCCTTAGTCGTGAATTGAGCCTATTAGGCCAGCGCCAAACAACGCCTGATCTTGAACGCAGCTCTAGCATGGAGAAAGTGATAATTATCTCTTTCAGCGTCTCAGTAAGGACCCGAGCTAAGGCTATAGTTCGAATGAAACTGTGGAGTGGCTGACTGGGCTTAGTTCGGCTCACTCCGCTATTATTAAGCAGTCACCACTGTGCTTGGGCAATCTCCACCGGGCTTTTACGTCGCCAAACGATAAGCACGACCCCCATAACTAATTGCCAAGAACCATAGAGTAACAGGGATAGCAGAACCATATCTGCAACCGGATTAGAGTCGCCTGCAGCTAGCGGGAACAGAGAGACTTTGAGTAGAAACCCTAGGTTGATGTTGCGCACCACCACTTCCATTTCAATGGCAGTGTTGTCTTCAAGCGCGAGGCCAAAGGCCTTGGTCAACCCTATGCCGATAACCGTCAGGCCGATAATAAACCCGAGCAGTGTGGCTAGGTCGGCAGTTGGCGTGTCAGCTAGATTGAGCCGGCCAGCACCTATAGAGCCGGCAGCGATCATGGCAATGCCAAACAATGAGCCTCTTACACAGATAGTCGAAAAGCGTTGCGCATAGCTGGGGAAGCGATGCAAGAATGCCATGCCCATTAGCAGAGGTAACAGCAGGCAGAAGCCAATCTCAATGGCGATTCTAAGGGTCGGCATGGCAAAGCTGGCGGGCATATATTCGGCGATCAGAAAATCCAAAATCAGCGGCGTGGTCACTAGGCAGGCCACAGAGGTTAGCGCGGTGATGCTGATGGACAGAGGTACATTGCCCCGGGCCATAAAGGTAAAGATATTCGATGAGGTGCCGCCGGGTATGGCCGCAATAATGGCGATACCAATAATCATTCCGGAGGGCAGGTCGGTGAAGACAATAAAGCCAAAGGCCACCAGCGGCACGATCACCAGCTGCATCAGTAGACCAACATTTACCGCTTTTGGTTGTAACACTACCTTTTGAAAGTCAGCGACCCGCAGTCCGGCGCCCATTCCCAGCATTGCCAGGACCAATTGCACCACGGCAACCCAATATTCGTATTCTAAATACCACGCAATCATTGATTTCCCCTGAATCTGTTGGCCGGTTAAAGCCCAGACTTATTATTGTTGTCTTATTTTTTATTTTTGTAGCGATCAATCGCCATAATACCTATTTTCCAGGCTAGAGTAACAGCGTTGGGAGTCGACACTGGAGTTGCGCACTGTCTATCTGGCTCAATTGATTTAATAGGCTGTTAGGTCTGCAATAACAGTGTCATTCGAGAGGGAGAGTAAATAGGCGATCTCAACTAGAGATTAAAAATAAGATTAGCTGTTAATTAAAGGCGCCATCTTATCGATCAGTTGGGCCAGCTCAGGCCTATGCTACGGCAGGTGCGCTGATCTATGTGGCGATTCTGATGCTCTGCGGCATGGAAACGCTGGATTGGTCGGATATGAGTGAGGTGTTGCCTGCACTAGTCACTATCGTAATGATCCCCTTATCTTTCTCAATTGCCAATGGTATAGCTCTGGGTTTTATAACCTATGTAACGGTTAAGTTCTTTGCCGGGAAGCGTTCGGATATCACCTTGGGTGCTTGGTTTTTGGGGGCGATCTTCTTAGCTAAGTTTACTTTTTTATAAGAGCCTAGTTAATCCAAATACCATTGGTTACCTGACAATCGATGCTGTCCAGCGCCATATGGATTGTCAGGCCTAGGCCAATCAGTCGAGTCTTGGGGATAAAACACAGCAGTGTATAAAGTCCGATAAACCACAGCTGATGCAGCGGGTGAAAGCCAATGCTGCAGCGGTTGGGGTCGTAGATCGGATTGGCCAGCAGGTGGTCAATATCCACTGCCATGGTAGCAATCAAAATAAAGTAGGCGACTTGCCAGCGGGCGCCAAATCCTTTTTTTACCAGCCATTGCTTGCTGTGCTGTTGGTTGCGGAACAGTAGTCCAACCAAAACGGCAGGGATCAAAAAGTGTAGGGCTAGATGCAGCACAGGTTGTCGGCTCTTCGTTTTGTGATTTTATATTGTACAGCGCTTTGCAGGCTGGGCCACAGCAACAACTTTCGCGGCGCTAGCGCCGCCACCATTCCTCGCGGTTGGAAGGCGCAGGCTGCTGCTGTGTGTCTTGGCTGTTAACGCTTAACAATTGACGCTAAACAAGCGGCTGCAAAAAATTCTGATAGTGGGTGGCCACCTCTATCGGTGCCTCGACCTGCGGGTAGTGACCGATCTCCGGCAGCTCAGCAAGATAATCCAAACGACAGTTAAGTTCTCGATAGCGTGCAACCATATGTTTGCCTGACACCGGGTCCACTGAGCCATTAATTAGTGCCAGAGGGATTGTCGATTGTTGCATGGCCGAAACCCAGCGCTCGCGATGCTCTAGACGATCGCGGATATAGGTAATCAGATTGTGAAAGATATGCTTGCCACTATTGATATTAATCAGCCACCAAAAGTTCTCTAGCATCTCTTTCGAGGGTTTGCTCTTGGCGCCAAACACCGAGCTAAAGTTACGGCAGAATTTTGCATAACCAGTCAATCGATTGAGCAGACCGCCTATGGGGCTCAACAAGAGTTTTTGCGTTAACAGTGCACGATGGGTTTCGGGAAATAGGCCGCCATTTAAAAAACAGCAGGAGAGCCATTCGCCGGCACACCCGCCCTCGAACTGACGAGATAAAAGCTCTTGAGCAACTGTATCTCCATAGTCGTGGGCTAGCACATGGAACTGTTGCACCCCTTTGGCTTTTACCAGCGCTTCAATCAGATCCGCCTGTCCATGAATGGAATATTTATGTCTATTAGGTTTGTCGGAAAAGCCAAAGCCAAGCATGTCCACTGCGATTAGCCGGTAGTCTTTTGCCAGTAGGTGCCACATGGGCTGCCAATCCCAGCTGGAAGTGGGGAAGCCGTGGAGTAGAAGAATGGTTGGCTGCTCAAGATTTTGGTCTGCAGCCTTTTGCTTAGGACTTTCATCAATAACAAATAATGCGTGACCCAGTAATTCCATAAACTCGCCGCGCTCACGCCACTGCTCTGGTCCGCTGTGAGTCTTTTCAGAAAGCGTTTCTATTACCTGACTCATGCTGATACCTCTGGTGCTTTTTTGACTTAGTTTTCTGCACTGTTTTTGAAAATAAAATCGGCCAAAATTCCAGACAGTTTTTCTGCTTTCGCCCATTGAAAGAAATGGCCGCCGCCAATAGTGGTATGGGGCTGCCCGACAGTTCCTGGCACCTTTGCCAGCCAGGGTTTTTCAAAGCCATTGGTGATCGGATCGTTGCCGGCGCCGACACATAAAAGAGGTTTTTCAAATTTTTCAAAAAACTCCCAGGCCTTTTTTTGTGCCTCTAGAGATGGGTCGGGCATGATAGGCACCTGGGTGGGCATGGCGCGCACCGCCATTTTATACTCTGGGCTAGGGAAGGGCGCTTCATAGATAGTTGAAAGCTGAGTGGAGAATGGCGAAATTTTTGCCAGTCCTAAAGTGCGCATCAATAATTCAAGCGCTACAGACAGTGGATTGCGTTTTTCCATCTGTGAGGAACAAATAATGCCAGCCGGCACATCGCTGTTCTGCCAGGTATATTTTTGCCAGTGGGCGAACTGTCTCAGGCTTGAGTATTTTTCGCCGTCGGCACCATTCATTTTTTTCATCTGTGCGGTCATTGAAAAAAGATTTAATTTTTTCTGGGTATTTCGAAATGCGGTTATTTCCTCGACAATCGTTTGAGGTACATCGGGACTGTAGGGCAAACCGGTATTGCCGATTGCCACGCGGACAAAGCGCTCGCCGTTATCGGCCACCATGCGCAGGCCAATTAGTCCGCCCCAGTCCTGACCAAAAAAAGTCACATTGGAAAAATCATTTTGCACCAGCCACTGATTCATCCAATCCACCTGGCGCTGGTATGTGTAATCTTCCCGCGCTGCAGGTTTATCAGATTTGCCATAGCCGGGCAGATCAGGAGCAATCACCCGAATGCCGGCTTTGACTAAATGGGGAATCATGCGTGCGTAAAGATAACTCCATACTGGCTGTCCGTGCATGCACAGAATCACTGGGCCATCTTGTGGGCCTTCATCTATGTGGTGGATTCTAAGATCGCTGCCGTCGTGAGTTTTGACTGTGGTGTAGTGGGGTTCGAAAGGATATTCGGGAATATTGTCAAAACAGTGGTCAGGGGTTCTTAGGATTTCCATCAGTGTCTCCGCACAGTTAGGCCGTTATTTTTCTCGAGTATAACGCAGCGAGAATAGGATCACAGTTGCGCTGCCCATAGGGCGTTGGTTTGCAATCTATTGGCAGCTGTCCAGTGGGTCACAACAAAGCTTGCATGCGGCTCTTATGGGGAATAGTCTGAAGACTAAATAGAATAAAATCAAAGCAAAAAAACTGACTTTGATGCTCATAACAGCCGCTTTTACAGCGCACTCTACAAAAGGTAAAACAGATGACCGAAGCATGGATTATTGACGCCTGTCGCACTCCCCGCGGTATTGGCAAACCGGGCCGTGGCGCCCTTACTACCATTCACCCGCAACGACTGGGTTCCACTGTGCTTAAAGCCCTGGCTGAGCGCAATAATGTCAATACAGCTGACGTAGCCGATGTTATCTGGGGCTGTAACGTTCAGCGTGGCCAAAATGGCAATGATATGGGCCGTATGTCGGCGCTTGATGCCGGCTATGACCAGACCTCCAGCGGCGTGACGTTGGACCGTTTTTGCGGCTCCGGAATTACCACAGTAAACATGGCAGCGGCGTCGATTATGTCGGGCATGGAGGATCTAGTGGTTGCCGGTGGCTGCGAAATGATGTCTGGCTATGGTTTGCTCAGTGGTGAGGTTTCCCCCTTTGTGGATTCCGGGAATGAGCATTTGCGCGAGATGTATGGTCAGTCCCACCAGGGCATCTGTGCCGATACAATCGCCACTATTGAGGGTATTTCTCGAGAAGATCTGGATAGTCTGGCTGCAGTCAGTCAGCAGCGCGCCGCCCACGCCATGGCTAATGGTCATTTCGATAAGAGTTTGGTGCCGGTGTACCACGACGACGGCACTCTGGCGTTGGATAAAGATGAATTTCCCCGCCCCAGCACCACTCTTGACAGCCTTAGTCAGTTAAATCCTTCCTTTGAAAAGCTGGCCCAGATGCCTCTGGATGAAAAAGGCACCACCTACGCTAAATTGATGGCAGTGAAATACCCAGATGTACAAATCAAACACGTGCATCATGCCGGCAACTCCTCAGGGGTCGTAGACGGTGCCGCTGCGGTACTCCTGGCCTCGCCAGAATACGCAACTAAGCAGGGCTGGAAGCCGCGAGCCAAAGTTGTCGCCTTTTGTAATATGGGCGACTGCCCCTCACTGATGCTCAATGCGCCAGTGCCGGCGGCCAAGCGGGTGCTGGCTAAAGCTGGCTTGGACAAAAGCGATATAGATCTCTGGGAAATCAATGAAGCCTTTGCCGTGGTTGCGGAGAAGTTTATTCGCGATCTGGAGCTGGACCGTGACACCGTCAATGTAAACGGTGGGGCTATGGCCCTGGGCCATCCTATCGGCGCGACAGGGGCTGTATTGATTGGCACCATGGTCGATGAGTTAGAGCGACGTCAACTGAAGCGCGGTCTGATCACTATGTGTGCTGGCGGCGGAATGGCACCAGCGATTATTGTTGAGCGTATGTAAGGAGTTTGCCATGAGCAACGATCAGACAGAGTCGTTTACCCCAGTAGATGTGGCGATTAAGCCGCGCAATCGGCAGCATGATTTGGCTGCGGCGCTCAAAACTGACTGGATGCGCAAGGATGTCTTTGCCACGGCTTGGTTTAATGCCATGTCGATCACTTTCCCTCTCGGCGAACAGTTTTTTATTAACTCGGTGCGCCACTACCGCGATCGCATTAGCGACCCCAAGCTACAGGACGAGGTGCGTCAGTTTTTCAGTCAAGAGGCGGTGCACCTCCGTGAACACAAGCGTTACAACGAAATGCTCTGTGAGCTGCGCGGCTATGATCTAGAAAAACTTGAAGGCCCATTGCGTCGACGTATGGGCTGGGTTAAAAAGAATGTACCGGCTCGGGAACAGCTCGCTGGAACCGTAGCCGTGGAGCATTTAACTGCAGTGTTGGCGGAGAAAGCGCTGGGTGATAAGGGTATTTTTGCCGATGCTGATCCCGCCATGCGCGAGCTCTGGCAGTGGCACTCGGTGGAGGAGATGGAGCACAAGGCAGTGGCCTTTGATGTCTATCGGGCTATCGGTGGCACAGAGAAAATGCGTCGCGCCGCCATGCGCCGCAGCACATTGTTTCTGACCTGGGATATTCTCCATGGGGTGCGTCATATCTTGAAGTGCGACGGCAAGCTGTGGAGCCCGAAAGTCTGGCTCTCAGGTCTGCGGTTTTTGTTCGGTAAGCAGGGCATATTGCGAGGCACCTTGGCTCCTTACAGGGCGTTCTTTGGTGAGGATTTTCATCCTTGGCAAGAGGATACCAGTGAGTTGATTGCTCGATGGGAATTGCAGCAGCAGTAGTTTACTTGCGTGAAGTTCGGGAAAAAGACTCTAAAAGAAGCTAAAAAACGCGATAAGACGTAAAAATAGCAGTTTGAGTTAAATTGGGGGTGAGTTTAATGTTAGGTTCAAATTATCCATACAGGCTAGCAACCCTGTTGCTGGTCTCTTTCGCCGTCATGCCCTTGCCGTCTTTTGCCGAGGGTTATGAACCTGAAGCCCTCAAAAGCGGTCGTGTGGATCCCAGCCTGCATCTGCAGCAGGGCAGCGATCAGCTGGTAGCACAAAAAATCAATCAGGTTATCTACAAGGCTACCGGCTTTGGTAATACCTTTATGGTGGTGACCAGCGAAGGCAATGTGATTGTTGATACCTCTCTGCCAGCCATGGCGCCCAAGCATAAGCAGTTATTGACGGCCGTGAGCGATGGCCCGGTGCACTCAATTATTATCACTCATGGCCACGGCGATCACACCGGTGGTGTGGCCCTGTGGCGCGAGCCTCAGACTCAGGTTATTGCCCAGCAGAATATGGTTGAGTTTCTCAATTATCAAAAGCGCCTGGGCCAGCTGTTTATGCAGCGCAACAGTGCGCAGTTTGGTTTTGACTTGGTGGATAACCCCTCATCCACAGCCAGCCAGAGTGCTGGCGTTAATATGCTGCCCAATAGGTTATTCGATCGGCGCCTAGACTTTACCCTTGGCGGTGAGCAGTTTGAAATCCTCCACACCCCAGCGGAAACTTACGATGCCCTGACGGTATGGATGCCGGAGCACAAAGCCGCTTTTGTCGGCGATCTGTTCTACCGTTCATTTCCCAATATCTATACCTTGCGCGGTACCAAACCGCGTTGGGCGCTGGACTATGTAGAGTCGATTAACCGGGTCTTGGCACTGCAGCCGGAAATTCTGTTGCCCAGCCACGGCGAGCCGATTCTGGGCAATGACAATATCCGTCGAGAGATGACTAAATATCGCGACGCCATCCAGTATGTTCACGATCAAACGGTTCAGGGCATGAATCAGGGCCGCGACGTCTACAGTCTGATGCGCGAGATTAAACTGCCCGCCGAACTGGATGTGGGTGAAGCCTACGGCTGGGTCTCCTGGTCAGTGCGCGGTATCTATGAAGGCTATATGGGCTGGTTCGATGGTGATCCGGTAAATATGTATGCTCAGTCGCCGCAGTCGATTTATGCCGACTTGGTAGTCCTGGCTGGGGGTGCTGAAAAGGTTGTGGCCCTAGCGCAACAGACGCTAGATTCAGGGGATGGGGTCAAGGCATTGCTGCTTATTGAAGCGGCACTGGATGCGGAGCCGGATAATCGCACTGTGCAGGCTATGCGTCTGCAGATATTGACGGCTCTACGCAAAGCTTCAGGCAACCTCAATGAGTCTGGTTGGCTCAACCATGGTATTAAACAAAGCAAGCGCAAGATGGCCCCTTGATCGGTTTTTAACGCTGCTACTGAACTAAAGAGAAACGAAGATGAACCAATCACAAGACTCTCAAGTCGATGCTTTTAAAGAAGACCTGTCCCCAGCAGCTGCTGAGGTTAGAGGATTCGACACCTTAATTACCAACGCCAAAGTGTTTAACAACGGCGAAGCGGCCGTGATTGAAGATGTTGCCATTGCCGGTGGGCGCATTGTTGCCCGAGGTCAGAACTTGGATCAGACCAGCGCAGCGCAGGTAATCGATGCTGAGGGCCTGTGGTTGATGCCGGGCCTATTTGATATTCACACCCATTATGATCTCGAGCTTGAAGTGGCTCCGGGCTTGCCTGAGTCGACTCGCCATGGCACTACCTCGGTAGTGATCGCTAACTGCAGTTTAGGTTTAGCCTTTGGCAACCAGCGCGACGGCATCAATGATCCTATTGTCAGCTGCTATGCCCGAGTGGAAAATATCCCCAAGTCGGTACTGCGCAGCTGCGCCGATAACTGTACCTGGGATAATCCCAAGGACTATTTGGATCATCTGGATACGCTTAAATTGGGCCCCAATGTGGCGGTGTTATTCCCTCACTCCATGCTGCGTATCGACACCATGGGCTTTGATGCCAGTGTCAGTCGCGATCCCACCGCTGCTGAAATTGAAACCATGAAAAGCACATTGCGCGATGCGCTGAAGCAGGGTTATGTCGGCTTTTCCACCGACGCACTGCCATTCCACTATTTAGCGGCACAGCCTCACTGCGAGAAAACCATTCCCACTCAGTTTGCCAAGTACAATGAGATCAAACAGCTGGCCCAGGTAGTGCGCGAGGCCGGCGCCGTATGGCAGGCAACGCCGCCCAAAGACAGTGTGATTGACACTTTAAAAACCTTCTTGCTGACCAGCGGGCGTCTCTACGGTAAGCCATTGAAAACCACAGTGGTAGCAGCACTGGATATAGCCAATAACTGGCGTATCTCCATTTTAGCTAAACGTCTTACGAGCATACTGAACTCCACTTTAATTCAGGGCGAGTTTCACATGCAGGCCCTGGGTGCGCCGTTTAAAGTTTGGTCCGACGGTGCCGTAACGCCTCTCGCGGAAGAGATTCCCGAGCTGCGCCGCCTCAACGAAACTGATCTGGAAGATCGCGCGGAGCGACTGGCAATTCTCAATGACCCCGACTATGCCAAAGCCTTTAAAGCGATGTGGATGAAGGGCAAGCAGGGCTGGAGCCTGGCGCGACTCAAGCGTAAGCTCAATCTCGAAGACTATGCCTTTAATCGCACCCTGGCGGATATGGATGTGGTGCGTTGCCCGCAGCAGAGCTGGCAGGGCATGACATTTCAGGCACTGTTTGAACGCATTTTGGCGTTTAAAGCGGGCCAACTAAAAGACACTATCAGCCAGCAGGAGCGAGACCTGCTGGAAGCGGATTTTCTCTGGATCGCCGATGAAGGGGACTTTATGTTGCAGATGCTGAGAAGCTTTGACAATGATCTAAGCTGGAGCACGATTACCGCCAACCGGGATATGAAAACCGTGCGGGAATTAATTATGCACCCCAACTTGTTGCCTGGCTTTAACGATAGTGGCGCGCACCTGACCAATATGGCGTTCTATGACGTCAATCTGCGCAGCCTTCAGCTGGCGGCACAGGGGGGTGATGCCGATGTCAGCTATATGGTTAAACGCCTGACTAAAGATCCCGCCGATGTCTTTGGTGTCGAGGGCGGCACTATTGATCTGGGTGACGTGGCAGATTTGATTTTGATCGACCCGAAAAAGCTCGCGCAATACGATGGCGAGAGCAAGGTTGAGCGGGTCTATCGCGAAGAGTTTAGTCACGAGCAGTTGGTCAATCGCTCCGATGATGTGGTCAGTCTAGTAATGATTGGCGGTCACACCGCCTGGCAAGATAACGCTCTGGCGACAGATCTGGGTAAAAAGCCTATGGGTCGCTTGCTGCGTTCTGTGGCCACCGTGAAGTGAGATGAGAATCATATCCTTGGGTTGCACAGTCGATCAACCAAACCACTTTATGGCTCGAACAAAATTATGATTAGATTTTAGCGCTAGCCAGTGGCCCTTTAGTTTTGCAGTGACGGCTCTTGAGGCTGCGTGATTGACTGTCGGCTATTCTCGAGTACAGCTGATAAACAAAAAAATTGTCCAATAATAAAAATTATAAAAAGGAACAGACCATGCGTCCAAAGATTACAGCAGCTCTATTCGCCCTTCTGTCACTCAGTCTCACAGCCCAGCTAGCTGCAGCCGACCAAGTATTAGCCTCGCAGCAGCAGGCGCAAGCTAAACCTCAGCCAATGCTAGGGGTCCCGCCAGCGCGCAACTTGCAAGTCACCATGCACAATTTCCGCGACTACCCGATGAACAAATGGGCGTTTCAAAATAGCGGCGCGCCACTAAACACAGTGATGATTCCGCGCCAGGGCAATATTGTGCAGCTACCAGGTCCATCTCAGTCACAGCTGGGTGAAAAACAGTTCACCGCTGCGACGGGTGATCAGCAGGGTTTTGATCAACTCTTCGAGGACAACTATGCCGACGGTGTGGCGATTATCAAAGGTGACCAGCTACTCCATGAAAGCTATTTCCACAGCTTTAATGCCCACGCCCAGCATATTTGGTTCTCCATGAGTAAATCTCTCGCCAGCAGCGCCTTTGGCCTACTCGTGGAGCAGGGCAAGGTAAAGCTGGATAAGTCGCCAGCAGACTATATTCCCGAATTGAAGGGCAGCGGTTTTGAACGGGTCACCATCCAGCAGCTGCTGGATCACGCCACTTCGCTAGATTTCAAAGAAACCTATACTGATATCACCTCAGATTTTGCCCTCTATTATGCGCCGGCACTCAATATGGGTTGGCTGCCCGGTGCTCGAGATGTGCAGCCGAATAATAGCGAAATCTACGGCGTCCATGATTTCCTCAGCCGCTTTATCAAACCTGACCCCAAGCGTGAGCCCGGAGATAACTTTGATTACAACTCCAGCAATGCCGATGTGCTCGGCTGGTTGATAGCCCGGATCAGTGGTCAGCCGTTCCAAGACTTTATCCAGCAGAATATTTGGGCCAAGCTCGGCGCTGAGCACGACGCCACAATAGCCGTAGACAGAGCCTATATGCCCGCAGTTACCGGCGGTATGAACAGCACCTTAAGAGATGCGGCACGCTTTGGCATGATGATTCGCGACTCGGGGAAATTTAACGGTCAGCAGATTATCCCCGCTGATTGGGTTGATACCACTCTCGATGTCAGCGACCAGCTAAAGGCTAATATGACCGCCAACAGCAACTATAAAGAAGAAACCTGGTCCGCTTACCACAATATGTGGTGGATTCTCGATGAGACGATTGGTGAGTTCGCCGCTGTGGGTATTCATGGGCAGGTTATCTACATCAACCGCAAGGCCGATACGGTGATGGTTTGGTTCTCCAGCCAGCCAGTGGCTGGTGCGGCGAGAAATGAGAGCTTTAGAGCCAAGCTAAGAGCGGCGCGAGAGATGGCTGCGGGGCTGTAAATACGGGCTTATGAGCTCTCAAGCTCTAAGCCGCGAACTCATTTAGGCAGTCGCTTTTCTGCTAGAGAAATACTCTTATCTCTGTAGGGTAAATCGCTCAAACGCGGTAAGCTAAAGCGTCCTTAAACGACGCTGCTGTATTAGCAGCTATAACAGTCAAAATCTGCGAGTCAAATAATATGAGCCAGACCAATGTCTTTGGAGAAGCACTCGAAGAGTGCTGCAGCAACCCCATCACCGGATACTTTCGCGATGGCTTCTGCCGCACCGATAAATATGATCGCGGCTCCCACACTGTCTGTGCGCAAATCACCGATGAGTTTTTAGAGTTCTCCAAATCCAGAGGCAATGACCTGTCGACGCCGCGGCCAGAATTTGAATTTCCCGGCTTGGTTGCCGGCCAGTCTTGGTGCCTCTGTGCATCCCGCTGGCTGGAGGCCTACGAGAGTGGCTGCGCGCCAAAAGTGTTTTTGCGACGCAGCAATAGCATGGCCTTGGAAATTGTGCCTTTGGAGGCTCTTAAAGCGTCCGCAGCGGATTTGAACTGAGTTGAGCTCAACATACCAAATTAAAATAACAAAAAAATAAAATAACCCAGGCTGAAATCTCTATGAGCTTCTACGACAAGTATATTTTGCCCTCCTTTCTCAACTGTGCCTGTGGCGCTAAACCGATTCTCTATCAGCGCGGCAAAGTGGTTCCCCTAGCCGAGGGGCTGGTGCTCGAAGTAGGAATCGGCTCGGGGCTCAATATCCCCTTTTACGACGCCAACAAAGTGGACAAGGTCATAGGCCTGGATCCTTCTCCAGAACTCAATGAAATGGCCGAGAAAGTGGTCAGCAAGACCGCCGCGGAGAATGGTTTAAATGTAGAAATTATTCTTGGCAGCGCTGAAGCCATGCCTTTTCCCGATAACCATTTTGATAGCGTAGTAATCACTTACACCCTCTGTACTATACCCGATGCGGAGTCTGCCAATCTTGAAATACGCCGTGTGTTAAAGCCCGGCGGCAAGCTAATCTTCTGTGAGCATGGGCTGGCCCCTGACGCAGGTGTTGCCAAATGGCAGGGCCGCATCGATCCTATCTGGGGCAAAATTGCCGGCGGTTGCCACCTCAATCGCGATATTCCCCAGCTGATTACAGGGGCGGGTTTTACTCTTGAAACTCTGGAGCAGATGTATCTACCGAGCACCCCAAAGTTCGCTGGGTATAATTATTGGGGCGTGGCGGTAATCGCATAATATTGGCTTAGTTTTTATTGGGCTGTTGAACATGTCAGTTTGCCCACGAAGGTGTTACATTCAATTGCTGAGACACCAGAGCTGATAACAGCCTAATCAAAATAATAATAATCGAGGTACTCAATGTCCGATCCAGCTCTGCCTGAAGGGGCCCCTGCAAAATCCTCTGAATCAACTGCTACACCTTTATCCAATGGCTATCGCCGCTATGTGTTGGTTTTACTGACACTGGTTTATGCGCTCAATTTTATCGACCGCCAGATTCTGGTTATTCTGCAAGAGTCGATTAAAGTGGATATGGACCTGTCTGATTCTCAGCTCGGTCTGCTCACCGGTTTTGCCTTTGCCATCTTTTACGTCAGCGTGGGTATTCCTATTGCCCGCTGGGCCGATGTGGGCAACCGACGCAATATTGTCTCCCTTGCGATAGCCGTGTGGAGTGGTATGACGGCACTCTCTGGGTTTACCCAGAACTTCTGGCAGTTGTTAATGGCGCGGATCGGTGTTGGCGTCGGTGAAGCTGGCGGCAGCCCCCCATCCCATTCGATGATTTCTGATTATTACCCGGTTGAACAGCGCGGCAGTGCCCTGTCGTTTTACTCTACCGGTGTCTATCTGGGCATTCTGTTTGGCTTTTTGATTGGTGGGTGGATCAACAGTGAGTTTGGTTGGCGAACAGCCTTCTTCGTGGTCGGTGTGCCGGGCTTTTTGGTGGCTCTCTTAGTCCGTTTCACCATTCGCGAGCCGGTCCGCGGTGGTCTCGAAGGTCGCGCCCTAGAAGCCCCAGCAACCTTTGGTGAAACCCTGCGCACCCTTAAAAGCTTTGGCTCCTTTAAGCTGTTTGCCATTGCCGCCGGACTAAATGCTTTTAGTAGCTACGGCATTGGCAACTTTACGCCGTCGTTTTTAATTCGCTCTCACGGTTTTAGCAGCTTGGAGGTGGGTACCAGTCTGGCGCTGATCACCGGTATAGGCGGCGCGCTGGGAACCTATATGGGGGGCGTATTGGCGGATCGCTACGGCGCTAAAGACAAACGCTGGTATCTGTGGATTTCAGGGATTCCCGCGGCCTGCAGTGTGCCGCTGATGTTTACCGCGGTGTTTATTGGCGATCCCCGATTGGCCCTGGGCTTTCTGTTTTTTGCCACTATGCTGGGCGCCTTTTATCTGGGGCCAACCATTGCCATCTCACACACATTGGTGAGCCCGAGCATGCGCGCCATGGCCTCGGCTATTCTGTTCTTTATTCTCAACCTCATTGGTTTGGGTTTAGGGCCTTTAGTGGTGGGTATGCTGAGTGATTTCCTCACTCCCAGCTACGGCTCTGAGGCACTGCGTTATGCCCTGGGCATAGTCTCATTTGTCAATCTGATCTCGGCGGCGTTCTTCTTTTTGGCGGCGCGTAAATTGCTCGCGGATCTCAAGGCATGATGAGTTTGCTCCGCAGCAAGGTATTTTTTGCCATCTTTTTAGTCACTGTAGTGAGTCTCTACAGTATGGGAGCGAACCGCGATCCGCTGCCAGATTTTGGTGGCTACAGCGATGTAAAGCAGAAGAAAACGGCGTTTTTTGACTATATGTTGCCCCTGGTATCTGCTGCCAATCAGTCGATTATGGAACAGCGTGCCGAGCTTGAGGAAATGGCCAGCGACGCTGATCAACTGTCATTTTTTCAGCAGCGCAATTTGCTGCAGTTGGCTGAAAGCTATCGCGTAGATACGCAAACTCTCAACAACCAGCAAGTAATTGATCAGCTGCTATTGCGAGTTGCGGTACTGCCCCCTTCATTGGTGCTGGCTCAGGCGGCTATCGAGTCGGCCTGGGGAACCTCGCGCTTTGCCCGGCAGGGCAATAATCTGTTTGGTCAGTGGTGCTATCAGAAGGGCTGCGGCCTGGTGCCTCTGCAGCGCTCGGCAGATAGCAAACATGAGGTGGCCAAGTTTGATTCCGTGGCCGCTGCAGTTGATGCCTATCTCCACAATCTCAATACTCATCGCGCCTATAAAGATCTGCGCGCGCTTCGCGCTGAGCTGAGCACGGCTGAGAGTTCTGCCAGTGGTCATCAGTTGGCACAGACTCTGCTCTACTATTCAGAGCTGCGCCAGGTCTATGTTGATGAGGTACAGGCGGTGATCAGAATCAATCAATTACATGGCTACGACGAGCTCTAAAAATGAAAAAATATTTTATTATTTTTGCACTAGTTCTTGCTGTCTCTCTTGGTCTGTTTCTCACTTTTGCACCGGCCATTTTGGATGAGGAGCGGAATGTTGTGGTCGAGCATCAAGCCTACGAGATCTCCGACCAGGCCCAACAACTGCACAGCAGTCTGCTGATTGGCGATTGGCATGCAGATAGCCTGCTGTGGATGCGCAATCTAAGTGAGCAGTACGACTATGGGCACCTGGATTTTCCGCGCATGCAGCAGGGCAATATGGCACTGCAGATGTTTACCACTGTAACCAAATCTCCCAGCGGTCAAAACTATGAGCGCAATAGTAGCGACGCCAGCGACAATATTACGCTGTTAGCCATGGCTCAGCGCTGGCCCACGGCAACTTGGACTAGCCTTGCTGAACGGGCACTGTTTCAGGCGGACAAGCTGTATAAATTGGCTGCCCGGGATCCTGATAATCTAATGTTGATTCGGTCGCGCATGGAGCTGGCAGAGTTTCTTCAGCGTCGCCAGAGCAACCCAACCCTGATTGGCGGGCTGCTGGGCACCGAGGGTTCCCATGCACTGGATGGGGATCTGGATAATATTCAGCGGCTGTTTAACAGCGGCTTTCGCATGATGAGCCTGCAGCATTTCTTCGATAATAAACTCGGGGGTTCCCTCCATGGCACTAGCGGAGAAGGCTTAACGCAATTTGGTCGCGATGCGGTTAACAAGATGCTGGCTCTCGGGATTATGCTGGATGTCTCCCACTCCTCGGAACAGGTAGTGGTCGATACCTTGGCTATCAGCAATAAACCGTTGATTGTCAGTCATACAGGGTTCCAGGGTCACTGCCCATCACCGCGCAATATCAGCGATAAGTTAATGGAGAAAATCGCCGCAGCAGGTGGATTGATCGCTGTAGGCTTTTGGGATGGTGCCATCTGTGGCAACAGCCCGGCCACTGTGGCCGCCGCAATTGTCTATGGTATTGGTCTAGTGGGAGAGGATCATATAGCTCTGGGTTCCGATTTTGATGGCACAGTGACTACCTCTTTCGATGGCAGTGAAATGGCTGTCATCACTCAGGCACTGCTGGAGGCGAATCTCAGTGAGCAGCAGATCCGCAAGGTGATGGGTGAGAATATGCTCACTTACCTGCAGACCTATCTGCCCTGATTAATGTGCCAGGCTACCGTTAAGGTTGGCTCTGCTCTAGTGGGATATTGAGCAGATAGTCTGCCACCGCCAACTGAGTCTCTGCATCCAGATAATTCTGCGCCGGCATCTCCGGATATTCCGCACGAACCTTAAACGGCGCGTTAATGTAGCTAACAATACCTGCCACATTACCTGCGTACATGGCCTGAATATCTCTTATGGACGGGCCAATCAGCACATCGTCGTAGGCATGACAGCCAGCACAGATGCCCATATAAGCAATTTCACCCCGCTCCTCTGGATCTATTACTCGCGGCTTGGCACCGCCGGCTAAGAGGTAACTGTGGGTGCTGTGGGTGTTGGTAAAACCACATTCGGCAAAGTCGCCGAGACCCACATGGTTGTAGCGGTGGCGATTGATAATGCAGCTTTCCTCACTGGGACCGATCTGGAAAATATCTATATCGCCGGTATGCAGTTCGGTGAGAGCAAAGGCGCGCACTTCATCGATAGTGTCATAGCCATTGTTGTGCATCACATTGTCCAGAATCATCACCCGATCGGCATTAGGATCCACGTCTGGGTCCAGAGTTAGGCCCGGGGCATTGCCATGGTCATTGATCAATATGCCCGCCACCTTGTGATTAACGATAATATTGCCTTCGATAATCACATCATCTGCCGCCATCACCAAAATTCCCGTACCCGAGGGAATGCCCGCCACAGTGGAACCTGGCGCGGCAAAGTTGGGAATATTATTATCGAGAATAAAATTGTTGCGAATAATCACATCGTAGGTGGTTTTGATCGGCAGGCCCGGGGTGATAAAGGCGAGGATGCCACCGCTATTGTTGTGGGTGTAGTTGTTCTCCACTATGGCATGGCGGCTGTTCTCGATTTCGATACCGGCGACACTGTCGAAGACTTCGTTGTGGGCCACATGGATATTGTCACTCATGCCCACATAGATTGCTGCGTCGGCTATACCTGAAACAATATTGTGTTCAATCACGCCGTTGACGCCGAGCTGGGGGAAGATTCCATAGATACCGGTGTCGATAATAATATTGTTGCGAATCTCAAAATTATTACCCGCCTGGCTCATGATGCCATTGCCTTTGTAGCGAGTAATTTTAAAGTTGGCGATCAGGATATTATTGCCAGAATAGAGAATTGCATCGTTAAGTTTGCCGAGACCATCTAAGGTCGCGCGCTCACCGGCTTCAATCACACCCACCAGATGAATATCGTCTTTGTCGATATAGACAGTTTCCGAATAAACTCCAGGCATCACCTGAATGGTGTCGCCGGGCTGAGCGATCTCCACCGCGGCCTGAATCGAATCGCCGGGATTAACCTTGATGGTTTGACCTGCAGCGGTACGCTCTGGCAGGGCAGTGTTAATCCTGTCTGCTTGACCACCACCGCCATAGCTGGCGCCACCGACACTGCTGGTGATCTGCGGTGTATCGTTGAGGTTTGTACCCAGTTGCCAGCCGCCGATAAAGGCTGCCAGGGCAATAATAAAACCCAGTGTTTTAGCTTTTTTCATGATTTTTCTCACTCATGGTTTTCAGTCCCGAAGGCACTGATTGTGGAATGCTGGGCAATAGACTGCTGTCGCTGAGGGTGCGCATAAAGTCGACTAAACGATCGAGTTCATGGCTGCTTAAATCGGGTTCGGAGATATGCCAGTGCAGCAGTAGATCCTCGCCTTGGGGCACTGCATGACCGCGGCCATCGCTATAAAACTGGGCCACTTCGCGAAGTGTTTCAAAGCGACCGGAGTGCATATAGGGTGCCGTCTCGGCAATATTGCGTAGGCTCGGCACTTTAAAACCGCCCTTTAATAAAGGCGAGTCAAAGGTCTTTTCGGCGCCTATATCCCTGGGCATGCCCTCGGGTTCCGGGGTGCCAATCACGGCGATCTGCTGATTGGTAAACAGCGGTGGCATATGGCACTGAGAACAGCGTGCAACAAAGGAGCGAAAGATATTCAGTCCTTCAATTTCCTGAGGGTTAAGTGCCTCGGCATAACCATGGGCATATTGATCATAGCGGCTGTTCAGGGAAATCAATGAGCTCTGAAAGGCTGCCAGAGCTGTGGCAATCTGATCCAGGTTGAGATTCTCGGTATCGGGGAAGGCCTGTTTAAACAGCTTTGGGTAGGCTTCCACCGCCTGCAGGTTGCTGAGAAGTTGACTGGGGCTGTTGCCCATTTCCTGAGGCGAGAACAGCGGGCTCAATGCCTGCTCTTCAAGACTCTGTGCTCGAGCATCCCAAAAAAATTCTTTGATAAAGGCACTGTTCCATAGGCTCGGTGCCGAGCGCGTACCCAGTTGGCCGTGGATGCCAAGACTGCGACCTAGGCCATCACTAAAGCCTTGGCTGGGGTTGTGGCAACTGGCGCAGGAGACCGACTGATCCGCTGAGAGCAGCGGATCAAAAAACAGTAAGCGGCCCAGATCGATCTGTTGCGGGCTAAAACCATCGCGATGGGCGGGCAGGGCGGTTTTTAGCCCACCTATGCCATGGTCACCCAAGGAATCGTAAAGTTGATAGAGATTGCGCAGCAGGCATTGATTGTTTTCGCTGCGTAAAAAGCTTGCGGGACAGTCTGGGGAGAGTGTTATAGGCGCAGGCTCTTCTGAGGCAGCTGCGCCGCAAAAGACCAAAGCACCGAGCAATAGCAGTGGGTAAACCTGTTTAATCAGATTGGTGCGAGATACCGTTGATAACAAGAGCGCCATACTGCGGCCTGATTTTTTATTACTCTTATCTCTTTAGTGGATAAGATGTTTTTCTTCAGCCGACATTATGCCATAGTCGAAAACTGAAATGGCGGGCACAATAACAGCCATTAAATTCGATACCCGAGGGTTACATTATGTTCAAGGTTTTAGGTGTTTCAAAAATTCTGTTGCTGACTAAATCGGCGATTATTTCGCTCGCTGCGCTTTTCTCGCTTACGGCACTTTTCTCGCTCACGGCTGTTGCCGGCGGACATCTGCCCGGAGAGAAAGGTGCGCATGGACACTCTGATCACCACCATGACCATGGCAGTCACACTGCGACTGCAGTGGCCCAGGTCTCTTTTATTCAGCCTGCCGATGGTCAGGTATTTGATAGTGCCGAGGTAAAAGTGGTTTTTGGAATTGAGGGTATGTTGGTTGCACCTGCGGGTACGGATACGCCTAATTCAGGCCACCACCATCTGCTGATCAATGTTCAAGAGATGCCGGATATGACCATGCCGCTGCCGGCGTCGGAAAATATCGTTCACTTTGGTAAAGGGCAGACTGAGACGACCTTGAAGTTAGCACCAGGAACACATCGTCTGCAGCTACTAATGGGTAACTATGCGCATATTCCACACAACCCGCCGGTAATGTCTGAGGTTATTGAGATTACGGTTAAGTAGGACAGGCTTGAAAGAGATAGACCGGATCAGGACTGATCCGGTCTAGTTTGGTAGGCAGAAAATATTATTTAGCGCTTTAACTCTTTATCTAGTCGCTCTTTAACTACGCTCTTTTTAACCAGGCACTATTTACCGAGCATCTTGGCAAACTCACCACTCTCAACCAGAGCATTTAAATCACTGTTGCCGCCGATTAAAATACCGTCGATAAAGATCATCGGGAAGGACGGCCAGCCAGTCCACATTTTTAAAGCATTGCGTCGATACCACAGAGAAAAATAACTGCCGTACTCCAAGTAGGCGTGATCAGCACCCATAGCATTGAGGGTTTTGCGCGCTCTTTTTGGCGCTGGATTTTGTGCCATACCCACGACAACAATTTTATTGCTGGCAATCGCCTGCTGCACTTCTAAAACAATATCCAGGTTCTTGGTTGCCACGGTCTCTTGTATGGCCGGGTGGATCTTTGTACTGTCGAGAATATGTCTACTCATGTTAAATCCTTATCGTGGTCTTATTATTGTTGTAAAGGTTTTCTAACTCTTAGGCTTATCGTACACCCCAACCAGCTGTCGGCTCAGTGCCAGCAGCTCACCATTGGGGTGATAAATCTTAGCTTCGGTATGGGCATAACCGCGATCCGCCTGAACCACATCACAGTGGTAGTAGAGATAATCGTCCGCTGCCAGCTCTGTTCGCGGTTGGATAAATTCCACATTCCAAGTGATCGAGCTGGTCGGTGCAGGCTGACTTAACATGGGCATCACCGCCGGCGGCCAGGCATCAATCAGTGCCAGTATAGCGCTATCGGAAAACACCTCGGGGCGCTCTTCAAAACGTATCCAGCCACTTATTACAGACTCGCTGCTGCCGCTATAGAGCCTTGCGGTACTGGTAAAACGGGTATCTAAATACTCTATAAAGCCAGGAGCTACGCCTTTTACAAAGGGCATTTTGGTCGCTTCTTGGGGGGTCTTCTCAAACAGCATGGGCGCTTGGCTGAGGCGAACGCCGGAAATACGCTGGCGACCAAAGCAGGCGATCACCTGAGTTTTGACCGCGCCATTTTGCAACAGCTGACCTTCAATCTGAATTACCGACCGGCCTTCGGAAAGTATTTTGTACTTTAGTTCGCAGAGTTCGCCCTCGATGGCCGCGCTGCAAAAATGAATATTGATGGTGCGCAGATCGCAGTCTTTGAGGCCGGTCTGGCTTTCTATATAGGTCAGCACCATGGCCGTAGTCAGGCCGCCAAAGACGCTGCGTCCCTGGCCCCAACTACCGTCAACTGTCAGTTGGTTGGTGGTCTTGGCAAGCTCTTCATAATAGGAGTAATTCATTTGTTACCTTAGTGGAATAAAACCGTCTCTGTTGCACCAGCGACTATAGCACTGCGGACAAATTAAATGGCTCAATCAGTGACTAGCCGGACAGCGCACTTAAGGCTAGTATTGCAGCCTAATTATCAATCTTAAAAAAAGAGCCTAAACGCCATGAGTATCCAATTTTCTGACAGTCTTACCCTTCCCTGCGGTGCCTCCATTCCCAATCGTTTTGCCAAAGCCGCCATGACCGAAGGTCTTGCCAGTGCCGATGGTGTGCCGGGAATCGAACTTGAAACTCTCTATGGCATCTGGAGTGATGGGGGTTCAGGCATGTTGCTGTCAGGCAATATTCAGATCGACCGCGATCATCTTGAGCGCCCGGGCAATGTGGTAATTGACAGTCCACCCAGCCCTGAAATGCACCAGGCACTGTCACGTTGGGCTGCTGCAGCAACCCGCAATGGCAATCACTTTTGGGCACAAATTAGTCATGCGGGTCGCCAGACACAGAAAAATGTTAACCCTAATCCAAAGGCGCCTTCTGCAGTCAAGCTGGGCTTGCCCGGTGGTCAGTTTGGTGAGCCGGTGGCTTTAACCATTTCTGAAATCGAAGAAATTGTGCGCCGCTTTGCAGTCTGTTCCGCAGCGGTAAAAGATGCCGGATTTACCGGTGTTCAGTTGCACGCAGCCCATGGTTATCTGCTCTCTCAGTTTCTCAGTCCAAGGAGTAACCAACGCACCGATAACTATGGCGGCAGTCTCGCCAATCGCGCCCGGGCACTGTTAGATGCGGTAGCCGCCGTTCGCAAAGCCGTGGGTCCAGACTTCCCGGTGGCAGTGAAACTGAACAGCGCCGATTTTCAGAAAGGGGGTTTTGACTTTACTGAAAGCCTACAGGTCGTCGAGTGGTTGGAGCAGTCCGGTGTTGATCTGATCGAAATATCTGGCGGCACTTACGAGCAGCCTAAGCTGCTGGGGCTAGAAGGTATGGAAGCGGAAGAAAAGCAAGAGGTAGCAGAATCCACAATGGTTCGAGAAGCCTATTTTGTCGACTTTGCCCTGGCGATGCGCAAGCATGTCAAAGTACCACTGATGGTGACTGGTGGCTTTCGTCAGCGTCTGGCGATGCAACAGGCATTGGATAGCGGCGGAGCCGATTTGATTGGTTTGGGTCGCCCCATGTGCGTGATGACTGATGCACCAAACCAGCTGATTAATGGTTTGGCAGAACTGCCGCGCTACGAAAATGGCCTCTCGCTATTTCCCTCATGGCTGTCATTTTTACAGAGCTGGAAACCACTGCGCGCCATGGCTGCTTTTGCTACTCAGTACTGGTACTACAGCCAGATTGACGCCCTCGGCCGCAGCGGTCAGGCGAATCCATCTCTGAGCGTTTTTGCGGCCACTAAAGAGACCATGGCACTGCAGAAAAAACTTACCGCTAAATAACTGATCGCTAAATGACTATCAGCAGCAGATAAGGGGCCATATTTTGAGGTTGTTCATCTTTATTTTTTCTGCGTCCACCAAAAAGCGCACCAAGATAAAGTAAATATCCAGATCAAAGCGATCATCGCTGGGGGTGGCCGACTGTTGGTCGCTCTTGGCTAAGTTCTCATTTAAGCCTTTATGTAAGTTCAACCCCATAGGCGCATCAGCCAGCTGATAGCCATGATCATAGAGATCTTCGATCAGGGTCAGCTTGGCAATATAGCGCCAGTTGTGGACCACATGAAAGGCCGCATGCTCTGGATCCTGCATATCCCGCTCTTCAATCAAAATTGGACCTGGATAAGGCCACATTTTTAGCTGATAGGTTTTCAGTGCGGCGCTGACCCGCTCGTTATAGTTCTCTGGACTTTCCGCGCCGTGACAGGCACCAAAACATTTTTTCAGCTGGGCACGAAAGCAGGGTTTTTGATTTTCTGATGCCGCTGCAGTGGCAGATTCTAGTCCGAGCAATTTATGGCAGAGAAAATAATGATCGGCGAGTTTTTCAATTTGTTTAGATGCCTGACGCGGCGAGCGAAATAACCCAAAGCGTTCTTCGGCGCTATCTGACTCGTTGGCGGTTTCCAACTCAACCGCTTCGATGGCAATGCGCTGATAGCCATTGCGGTCTTCGTCGCAGCGATACTGATAGAGTTTTTTGGTTTTGCGCAGACGGCGGTTATACAGCGGGTGCAGCGCTTTGATCTGATTGCTCTCGCGAATCTGCGCACCTAGATCGGTGGGCGTTTTATCAAACTCTATATGGGCGAGCTTATTATTGATCTGCAGATCTTTGGGGTTGCTGTGATCTCCAGAAAAATGGCTCATCACTCGCGTGCGAATATTGACGCTCTTGCCTACATAGAGCAGTGCGCCATTAGCATCGTAAAAGTAATAGACCCCAGCGGAAGCGGGCAATTTTTTCAACGCGCTGGCTTTGAGTAATGGCGGCAGTGCCGGATTTTTTAGCAGGCTAGCGCAGGTGGCACTGATCTCTTCTTCGGAAAACAGCGCCGAGGATTTAAGAAAAAATCGCTGGATCATTTCCGCGTCATCCATTGCCCGATGACGATTTTCAATGGGCAGCTGAAAACGCTGAATAATTTGATCTAGCCCGTGGCGTTTAAACTGCGGGTAGAGGCTGCGACTGAATTTCACCGAGCACAGTGGCTTGGCGTTATAGCTGACACCAATGCGCTCAAATTCATTTTTTAGAAAACTGTAATCAAAGCGCGCATTGTGGGCCACCAGAGTACGGTCATCGAGATAGCCGAGCAGTTTGTCGGCTACCTGAGAAAATAACGGGGCACCGCGCAAATTGCTCGGGGCTATGCCGGTGAGCTTTTGAATAAACGGTGGCAGCATGGTTTCTGGGTCGATAAAAGACTGCCAGCGTTCAATCACTTCACCCTGTTCAATAATCACCAGACCAATTTCAATAATCCGGTGATGAGTCGCCTTGCCGCCGGTGGTCTCGAGATCGAGCAAGACCATTTTTTCCGGAAAGCCAGCTGATAAAGCTGCAGGTGTAGGGGTTTCTTCATCCAACCAATTTAATTGCATTTAATAAGATCACTATTCTGTCACTCAGCGACAAAACCCTTCCAATTTCTCATGTATTCAACAAAGGTATCACTCAGCCCTTCGCTGCGTAAATGCTCTGGCGAAACCGGATTCGCCACTGGTGTGAAATCGCCATCGGCTTGCATCTGCAACGGGTAGTCGTGGTGCAAAATTGCGCCGCGACCCAAGAGGATAAAATCGATATCTGTTGCCATGGCGCGACGAATTTCGTCTGGTGTGCGCAGTTTTCCGGCTATGCCCAGGGCAATATCGCCACGCTCGAGAGCGGTGAAATAGGACAGCAGGGAACGGCCCTTGAACTGTTCTTCCATTGGCTCTTTGAACACATCCCACAGGGACATATCGAGAAAGTCGATTTTGCCATCACTGAGAATTGTCTGCGTAAAGGCAAGCATATCGGCGAGTTCCACATCGAAGCGTTCCGGCGACAGGCGCAGGCCAAGAATAAAGCCAGGGCTACAGCGTGCTCGTATACCGTCGATAATATCGCGAATCAGTCGTCCGCGATTTTCCAAGCTACCGCCGTACTGGTCTTCCCGCTGATTGGTGGTGCCACTTAAAAATTGCGCCAGAATGTAACCGTGGGCGCCGTGTAGTTCGACCCCCTCAAAGCCGGCCTTTTCAGCGCGCTCGGCTGCGGCAATAAAGTCGTCGCTCAGCTGCTCCACTTCTTCGGTGGTCATGGCGCGGGCGCCAGTCTCTTCGTGGTCCGATGGGCAGCGGGGTGGCTCATCAATCAAGTCTACGGGGGAGCGCATGCCGGCGTGATGGAGTTGCACTAGGGAAACACTGTTATGTTGTTTAATACCACTGGCAAGACGGGTTAGACCGTCGAGGTGGTGATCGGAAAAAATACCCAGCTGACCGGGAAACCCCTGCCCTACAGCCTGTACATGCGCTGCGCAGGTCATGGTTAGCGAGAAACCACCCTCGGCGCGCTTGGTCAGCCAGTGATATTCGTCATCGGATAGAGTGCCATCAACATGACTCTGGGAGTTGGTCAGTGGCGCTAAAATAAAGCGGTTTTTCAGTGTTGCGCCAGAGGGCAGCGTAAGTGGCTGGAAAATGTCGGTCATAGAATTCATCTTATTATGTACGAATTTACTGATGGCTTAACTTGACCCCGTGAACATCGCCGCGGGGCACTTACTGGCTTACTGAATTTTCTTTTCGCGATCACTATACAGGGTTATTTAGCGAGGTTACTTTTCTGGCTTACTCTCCAGGTCGATAGCGTCGGTTAATTTTATCCTTACGCAACTCTGGATCAAATAGCGGATCGTGCAAAATCTCCGCGGCATAGTCCTCGGCTTGATCTGCGTAGTGGGGAGATGCTGTATCCAGAGTTGCCGCACCAAACTGATGCACACCACGAATCTTCTGCACGCCTTCTGCGTCCCAAGAGACAAAGTAGTAGAGACCATCACCGGCTATATTGGTTTGAAAGCCGTCCTCCTCTATACCCAGAGCATAAATAGCGCGCAATGTATCTGGGCCACCGCCTACTGGCAGGTTGAGGTCGCCGCGCACATGGCGGTTAATATCACCCCAGAGTGGATCTATACGACCTGTGGCGGCCATCAGTCTGTCGGCACAGTAATAGAAGGCTTCGGCCACATCAGGTGTCGGCTCGCCCTTTTGCTCGGCCAGCCATTCGGCACCGATCACACAGGTGGACATGGCCGCACCGCGATTTTCAATATCAGTGGATAGATCCCAGTCGCGAATCGTAGCCTGAGCATCTCTATAGTATTGCTCGTCAGAATTAGCCAGAGGCAGGTTGATGGCCCCTTGCAGGAAACCCACGGCCCGAGAATTGGGACTGTATTTTTTGTCGTGCTTAATCTGGGAGAACTCCTCCTCAGAGATTGGACTGAGCTCGGCAAACATCTCCAAGCCGCGCACTGCGCGATTGGTCATGCGTGTGGGGAAGCCATCTTCCAGACGATAGTCGGCTATCTTCGGATTGCTGCCTTCTGCAGAGATAAAGAACGGGCTCTGATTGGCGCTGTGAATCCAGCCAGACTCGGGATTAATCACCTGAGGTAGCTCGTCGAAAGGCATGTAGTCCTGCCATATCAGGCTGCTGTCGTCGCCGGGCAGATACTGGCTCCAGTCGTAACCTGCAACTCGGACGGGCGTCAGGGAGTTGTGGACAAACATAATATTGCTGTCGCGGTCGGCGTAGACAAAGTTAAAACTAGCAAAGCTATGGATACGCAGGGCATCGCGCCACTGCTCGAGGTTTTGCGCTTTGCTCATGGCCAGCCACTGCTCTACTTGACGCATCTTACCCATGCCCGCATAGCGAATGGCGTAGGTGCCGTGATCAGTTTGCAGCACTGGACCATGGGCTGAACGCAGGCCCAGCTCGGTGGCCGTCCAGGGTAGGAAGCCCCATAACTTAACCTTAATCTCCAGCTCGGTGGATTCAAGGTTGTGCCACTGGCCATCCATGCGATAGCGCAGTGGATCTTCAGGGTCTATATCCAGCACATAGACATCCACCAGATCCGGTTTGTTAACTGTCGCGCCCCAGGCAATATGTTCATTAAAGCCGACACCTATGGTGGCGCTGCCGGGAAATAGTCCACCCATAGCATTTAAGCCTTCGCCACTTTGTATATGCGCCTCGTACCAGGCCACAGGTCCTGTGGCGGGTTGGTGGGAGTTAATCGCTATACGCGTTGCGCCGTCGGTGCTGTTGGCCGGTGAAATGGCTGAGGCGTTGGAGCCTATGGGTAAATTATTATAGGTTACACCATTGGCGGTGCTGATGGGCTGTTGGCGCTCGCTGCTCATCACTTCCTTTAAAACGCCGTCAAAGCCGTAGAAGAGGATATGGCGGAACATATAGCCGGCGACAATATCTTTGCCTGTAATCGGCAGCTCGGCCACGGCTCGCTCTGGGTTGATGGCAGCATAGTAATTTAGGCCATCGGCATAGGCTTCTATATAGGCGCGAATCTCAGCGGACAGCTCGGTCTCGTAGCGGGCATCAATGTCCTCCCAGATACCCAGCCACTTAACCAAAAAATCGGTGATAGCAGAGTCGGGGCCCTTGGTTTTGGCCGCGGTGCCGCGATAAAAATTGATGGTGTCGTAAACCAGCTCCCAGTTGTCCTCTGCCTGGGCGTAGGCAAAGCCAAAGGCGGCATCCACATCGCGTTCGCCAATCACATGGGGCACGCCGCGGATATCGCGCTCAATAACAACATTATATTTGTCGCCCAGGTTTTGATAATCGGCGGCTGGAAATTTCTCTGCACAGCCTGTTGCGAGCAGTGCAAGAGATGCTATTAATGAGGCGCCGAATAGTTTGGAAGGCAGTGACATTTTGGGTTTTCCCCTCTTATTATTTTTATTATTGATAGGGTTCTACGCTGTCGCTCTGGAGTGCGATCAACAAGGGGTATTGTGCGCGCTTTTTATTGGCGAGGATAGACTACCCGAACAGTTGCAATTGGAAAACTGTTCGACGCTGATAAGGCCGCAGAATTGCACGGGCCCAATGCAGAAGGCGCCATATAAGACGCTCTATAAAGAGGTTAGCTCCTAAGCGGCCTGAGGCTCGTCTGCAATAATCTCTTCCTCCACATGCAGCACCGTACCCACAGGCACTGTGGCCGCCTGTAACGTACTCTGAACCTTGTACTCCGCAGGCAATGCGGGAATCGTCAGCACCCGCCAGATACTAATACCGCCAAGTAATAGCAAGCAGGAAGCGAGCAGAATAAAGAACGACTGCAAGCCAAAGATCTCAAGCCAGAACACTGCAGTTATAGGTCCCGTCACCGAGGTCAATCCGGCGATCAAAATCACCGTGCCGCTGGCGGGTATAATTTCTCTCGGGCGCAGGTGATCATTGGTCAGTGCAACCACCAGGGAGTACAGAGACAGCGAGAAACCGCCAAACAAAAAGGTCAGGAGATAGAGTCGCCCCGATGCCTGGGTTTCAAAGCTGATGATCACCGCCACCACCACGGCTGCTAGGCAGGAATGGCCTATAACCCAGCGCCGATCTATGGCGTCGGAGAGTTTGCCCAGTGGCCAGGGGAAGAGCATACCGCCGGCCATCAAGGCGCCCATAAAGTTGGCCACTTCAGCAATACTAAAGCCGAGTTTGGTGGCATACACCGCACCCATACCAAAGAGAATACTCGATACCCACTGACAGAGAACAATGCCCGTCACACCCATAGGCGTGCGATGCCAGAGGTGACCGATGCTGACGCGATCGGTTTCGTCTGGTGGCGGGGTGGCAATAACTGAGAGCAGGATCGGCACCGCTGCAACACTGACCATTACCGAGATTAAGATAAACAGCTCAAAGCCCGCGGGGCTGGCAAGGTTGAGCATAAACTGCCCGGCACAAATACCCGACAACAGAATGGCGGTATAAATAGCCAGTATCTGTCCGCGGTTGGTATTGGTTGAGGCCTGATTGAGCCAGCTCTCTGCGACCACAAAAATAGTCGAGAAGGCAAAGCCGGTAAGCAGGCGCATCAGTGCCCAGGCCCATGGCTCGATATAGAGTGCGTGTACCAGAATGGTCACCGAGGCCACTGCGGAGAGGGCAGCAAAAATGCGGATATGCCCAACCCGCTCAATCAGCGCAGGCGTCAGCCGTGAACCAATCATATAACCGGCGAAATAGCAGGACATCAGCAGGGCGATTAGAAAGTCATCAAAGCCCTCAAGTTCTGCGCGAATACCCAGTAAACTATTCTGCACGCCCACGGCGAGACCAATCAGAGCCAGTCCGATAAATAGTGGCCAGAGGTTGATCATAGTGCGTATAGGCATTGGCGAATTTGTCCAATTAATGGGCTGCTTAAATTTTTGCCACAGTACTCTTAAAGTTAAAAAACGCAAAGCATCTTTTGCACTAAAATAGGCCTATAATCGCGTTTTTTATGGCAGCTGATTGCCTGTATAAAAGGGACGCCTTTAAAAGCGCTTAAAAAATATGTCTGTGGTTGAATCTAGCTCAGTTGAAAAACATATCCGCGCCTGGTTACAGAGCTTTATTGTGGAACTTAACCTCTGCCCTTTTGCCCGCCCGCTAATCGCCGATCCGGCACTGCGCATCAACGTTTGCGAGGCCAATAATTTTGAGCAACTGCACTATGCCTTTCTCGCCGAACTGGATTTGATTCAGCAGAGCAGTGAGGGCGAGATTGCCACCAGCCTATTCGTCATGCCCAATATATTACACAGTTTTGAAGACTACTTAGACTTTCTCGGCGACGCCGAAGCCATGTTGCAAGAGTTAGCCCTCGACAGCACATTTCAGCTGGCCAGTTTTCATCCCCAGTATCTGTTTGATGGCGAAGACAAAAATAGCGCCAGCCACTTCAGCAATCGTTCGCCCTATCCACTGATTCATTTTTTACGCGAAGAGATGGTCACCGCCGCGCTGAAAAATATTGATATGCCTCAGCAGATTCCCGAGCGCAATATTGCCCTCTTGAAAGGTATGGGTCGCGAGACCGTCGCAGCCCGCTTGAATGCGTTAACAAGCGACGAGAGAAAATGAAAAATTCTGATGTGATCATTGTTGGCGGCGGCGCTGCCGGACTGTTTTGCGCCTTTACAGCTGCCCAGCGAGGTCAGTCCGTTTTGGTCCTCGACAGCAGCAACAAAGTCGGCAAAAAAATTCTTATGTCTGGGGGTGGCCGCTGCAATTTTACCAACCTCGATATCACGCCTGAAAACTATCTCTGCAATAACCCGCACTTCTGTATCTCTGCCCTCAATCGTTACAACCAGTGGCAGTTTATCGAGCTGGTCGAGAGCCATGGCATCGCCTATCACGAGCGCAAACACGGCGAACTGTTTTGCGATGAGTCGGCCAAAGATATTCTCACCATGCTCCTCGAGGAATGTCAGGAGGCTGGTGTGGTGATTAAAACCAAATGCGAGATTAAATCTGTAACGGCTGCCGATCAAGCTGGTGAGCCCGGTGATAAAGAGGGCCACAGATATAGCCTGCAAACCTCCATCGGTGCGTACCATTGCAAGTCTCTGGTGATCGCCACCGGGGGCCTGTCGATCCCCACCATGGGCGCCAGCGGTTTCGGTTATGAAATCGCCGAGCAGTTTGGCTTGAGCCTGCTGCCGCGTACTGCGGGTCTTGTTCCCTTTACCTTCAGTGATGGCATCAAGCAGATTTCAGACACCCTCTCCGGGCTGGCAGTGGATGTAGATATGTCGGTCAACGGCGTCAGCTTCCGCGAGAATATGCTCTTTACCCACCGCGGTATCAGCGGTCCTGCTGCACTCCAGTTATCCAGCTACTGGAAACCGGGGCAGAGCATAGCAGTGAATTTATTACCCGACGAAGACGCCCGCGAACTGTTACTCGGATACAAGAAGACCAGCGCCAAGAGTCTGCTGCGCAATCTGTTATCTCAGCATCTCTCAAAAGGTCTGGTCTTAGCTTTGCAAGCGTTGCACTGGCCCAAATATGCCGAAACCGCCATGGCAGAAATTCCCGATGCGCAATTATTGGCCGTTGCCCAGCAGCTCTCGGGTTGGCAGCTAAAACCCTCAGGTACCGAAGGTTATCGGACAGCTGAAGTCACCCTTTGCGGTGTAGACACCGATCAGCTGTCGTCAAAAACCATGGAATGTAAAACCCAGCCGGGGCTGTATTTTGTCGGTGAAGTGGTGGATGTGACTGGCCATCTGGGGGGCTACAACTTCCAGTGGGCCTGGGCCTCAGGCTATGCGGCGGGGCAGTACGTTTAGTCTGTAGCTAACAGCCCGCAGACAATAGCCAGGTGCTACTTGCGATTAGCCTTAGCCTTGCGACGGCGCGCCGCAACTTTTTCCAAGCGCAACTTTTCCCGTTCTTCCTTCTCCGCTCTCAACACCTGGACCTGCAGCATCTCAACATCAATAATCTCCGGTGTCTCGAAGCTCACATTGCCCAGTGTTCCAGCCCGAAGCTCATTGACAAAAATTGTTGAAACTCGCTCCAGATCCACCTGGCCGCGACTGCGCAGACAACCTCGCTGAGCACCAATAATCTCCAGTAACTCAATCTCACTGCGTGGCAGCGTCTCAAATTTAAAGCGCTTTTGCAGCAACTCAGGGTATTTTTCCAAGAGGAATTCGGCAGCAAAGAACGCCACATCCTCATAGCTCACCGCCGTATTGCGAATCGCTCCAGTAGTGGCCAATCGATAGCTGCCATTGGGATTTTCGATCTTCGGCCAGAGGATTCCCGGCGTATCCAGCAGCATAATGCCGTTGCGCAGATTGATTCGCTGCTGCCCCTTGGTCACCGCAGGTTCATTACCAGTCTTGGCCATATGGCGGCCAGCGAGACAGTTGATCAGCGACGACTTGCCCACGTTAGGGATGCCAGTAACCATCACCAGAGTATTGCGACCCTCTTTTTGCGGGCAGAGAGTATTAATCAGATCAATCACCTGCTTCGCTGGATCAAAGTGCTGCAGGTCTAGCGCCAAGGTCTTAGTATTGTCCTGCTGCTCATAGTACTCCTGCCACACTTTCGTGATCTCAGGGTCGGCCAGATCGCACTTGTTGAGGATTTTGATCGAAGGCTTCTCAGTGACTAGATCCTGAATAAATGGATTAGAGCTGCTGAAAGGAATTCTCGCGTCGAGCACCTCAATCACCAGATTGACCAATGGCAATGACTCGATCATCTCGTTGCTGGCCTTGCGCATATGGCCGGGGTACCAATGTATCGACATTTTGGGGTTCTCTGGTGTTTGATCAGCTTGTTCGGTGCCGAAGGCACTGATGGAAGCATTTTCAGGGGCGCGACGGATAAAAGCAAACCTCTGTGGTGATTCATTACTCTAGGCTCTGACTTGTAATCCCCCTATTTCTCACTGGAGCAGTAAGTAGACACTGTTAGGCCGCGCAGAGTAGCTGTCGTGGCAGGTTCGGAAGTAATAGGCGCAGGCAAAATTATTAAGAAATATGCGCTATTACTGCGCTAGGCCTAAAGGCGTCTCACGCAGTTTCTATACTGAATGCCTACCCAATAGTTAAGTAATAAAGAAGTTTAACGTCCAAAATTACATAGATTAGCGTAGGTCTATGGTTAAAAGACAGATAGGAAAAGAGCTCCATGCACTTCTGGCTGAATAGATTTTCATTAAAAACTAACCCTGTTATCCTGCCTTTTCTTGTTTTCGCCCAGAGTCCTTTTTATCTCCAGCGGCCCTGGCACAGGTCAAGGATCGCCTAAAGCAATAGCCAATCATCCCGGGCAATTCGAGCTTGCTGCCAATCTACCCTGTAGCCAAAACAAACTCCCTCGCAGACAGTCGGTGATACACTTTCCCACTGCCATCCACCCTGATACCCAAATAACTATGAAAGACTGCAACCAATGTGGAAAGTGCTGTATCAAATACGGCGACGGCGCGCTCTCTGCCACAGCGGCCGAAATCGATATGTGGCAACTGTTTGAGCCGCATATTTATGAATATGTAAAAGACAGCGAGATCTGGTTTTCCCCAGACACCGTACTACAGCTGACCCGCTGCCCTTTTCTTGAGATTGAGCCGGGTCAGGGCAAAGAAAAATATACTTGCTCTATCTACCAAAGCCGACCTGAAGACTGCAGGCATTACCCAAGCAATATTGCCGAAATGGTTCGTGATGAATGCGAGATGATTGAGGTGAAGGATTTAGACGACTTTAAAAAGGCGCAGTCTAAACTGGATGATCTGATGGAGGATAGTCGGCCGAGAAGGCAGTGAAGCTTTTAGATTTGTGGCAGTTGCGAGCCAATCCAAGGTGTAACAGTTTCTACTTATTGCTCCAGTGGGAAAGGGGGAGATTACAATATCTTTGGTCAGTGTCCGTCCTAGCGCAATTTCTCCAGCGTAAAACTCAGATTAGCCTCACCCGAATCCCAAGTCACTTCCCCGTCCTGCACGCTAATCTGCACATCCATATTCCGCTGCACTAGTTTGGATAGAATCTCAGTCGTCTCTGTGTCTATATGAAAAACACTAATATTTTTAAAGCGCGCTAGGGGAGTTTGCATCTGCTTCCACCACATCTCAGCGGATCCGCCGCCGTAGGTGTAGACCATGACTTGCTGTGATCTGCCGCTGGCTTTTTTTAGGCGTTTTTCGCTCGGTAGGCCCAGTTCGATCCACAGCTCTATGTCGTCGGTGAGGCTTTTTTGCCAGAGGTCGGGTTCGTCGTCGGTGCTGAGGCCTTTGGTGAAGCTGAGGGTTGCGCTAGCTTGCAGGGCGAAGACTAGGAGGCGAACCATTAGCCGTTCGTCGGTTTCAGAGGGGTGTTGGGCTAGGGTGAGGCTGTGCTGTTGGTAGTAGTGGCGGTCCATGTCGATGACATTGAGTTCTGCTTTGCAAATGCGTGCGCTGAGTGCCATGGGGGTACGACCTTTTGCCTAATGGTTAGCGCGCCAGTGTAGCCTATGTCTGGGGTCTTTGGTGCGCTGTCATTGGCTGCTAGAAGCCGTCGTCTTCTTGGGTGACTTCGACGCTGACATAATCGCCTTGGACCTCGGTTTGAATGAGGATGGGGCGGCAGCAGACGGAGCAGTCTTCGGTGTAGAGTTGGGATTCTGAGGGGTCGACTAGAACGGTGATGCTCTCCCAGCAGAAGGGGCAGGTGATCTGTTTTTCGTGGAGTTGAAAGTGCATGGGCTGCTCTGGTTACCTTCTACTGGTTATTCAATCTATCCAGCTATTTGTTTCCCGCTAATTCAATCCCGCTAGTCGAGATCTTTTAGCGGGTGCTGATCGGCCGGCCAAGGGCTGGTAAAAAACGGTTCGATCATATCGCTGTTGATGTCTTCAATACGGGCTGGATTCCAGGCTGGACTGTTGTCTTTGTCCACGGCTAGGGCGCGGATGCCTTCTACGGTTTCACTACTAGTGCCGCTGCGGCCCAGATGTTCTGTGTGGAAGCAGTGGTGAACTATGTTGCGTTCCATGCGCAGGTCGTCGGCCATGCTCAGTTGGCGGCCGCGGCGGATCTGTTCGAGGCTGACGTGGAGCATGAGCGGAGAGCGTTGGCGGAGGCAGGCTAATGTCTGTGCTGCCCACTCACCTTGAGCCTGTTCTAGGGCATTGATTATGTCCGTCACGCTGGGTAGCGCAAAAATTCTGTCGATTTGCGGGTCTTGCCAGGCGGGTGTGCTGACCGGTGAGGGTAGGCTGACCAGATCGGAGAGTTGCTCGAAGCGCTGTGTCGCACTGAGCTGGGTGTTGGCGGTGAGGCTGGCCCAAAGCTCGGGCATGGAGTCGCTAGCAACTAGGCCGTCGGCAAGATCTGCTGCCAGGGCGTCGCTGCCAATTAACATCTGGCCGGTGAGGGCAAGGTATTCACCTAGGTGACCTGGGGTGCGGCTGAGGAAGAAGCCGCCGCCGACATCGGGGAATAGGCCAATATTGGTTTCCGGCATGGCCATCTTGGTGCGCTCGCTAACGATGCGTAGATCGGCGCCCTGTGCCAAGCCCATGCCGCCGCCCATGATTACGCCGTCCATAAAGGCAGCATAGGGTTTGGGGTAGCTGTAAAGCAGGTTGTTGAGGCTGTATTCTGCGGTGAAGAATTCCTCCAGCGCGGGGTCTTGGGCGATGGCGGCGTCGTGGAAGAAGCGGATGTCGCCGCCGGCACAGAAAGCGCCAAATACGCCGCGTTTGTTGCTGCCGCGGATGGCTACGACGTCAACATTGGGATCGTCGCGCCAGTCTGTGAACAGGTTGGTGAGGTCGATGACCATCTGCAGTGAGAGAGCATTTAGTGCTTCGGGGCGGTCTAGAGTGATTAGGCCGACCCCGGCAACGATCTCGCTTTGAATTTGGCTCAAGGTAGTTCTCCTGGCGATGCTTTTAACGCCTCACTAGTTCCATTAAAAGCAGTAAAAACAAAACCGCCCAATAGTGACCTATTGAGCGGCTAGATAAAATTTAGCAGTTGCTAGTTTAAACGGTTGTTAAATCCGCAGCTAGCTCTGTTTTGACTGCCTATTTGATGGCTTTTTACCCTTACAGCAGAGCGGCTGTCTGCAGTTTTTTAAGGTTTTTGCTGCCAGTTAAAAACATTGCCCAGCAGAGTTGTTCCCTGAGGATTTCAATCTTCTCAAGCACCGCTTCAGTAGACTCCAGAGCGGGCTCTAAAAAGGGTTGAGCCAACGCGCTCATATTGGCGCCGAGACGCAGGCTACGGGCAATATCTAATCCATTGCGCAGGCCGCCAGAGGCAATTACACCGAGCTGGCTGGATTGACTGCGGACTCTTGGAATCAACTGTGCAGTGTTCATCCCCCAGTCGAGAAAGGGTTCGGCAATTTGTTGTTCGCGAGTTTGTTCAATGCGGGCACTTTCGATGCTGGCCCAGCTGGTGCCGCCGCGGCCGGCAATCTCGATCCAGCTGACGCCAACATCTATCAAGCGCTGAGCAGAGGTGGGGCCTATACCAGAGCCCACTTCTTTGACAATCACGGGTACGCTAAGAGTGGCGCAACACTCCTCGATGGCGTCGAGTACGCCGCGCCAATCGCGATCGCCTTTGGGTTGCACTAGTTCTTGCAGGGGGTTGAGATGGATGATCATGGCGTTAGCTTCAACGCTGTCTACCGCGCGCTGTGCGAATTCAACACCATGCTGCAGCAATTGGGTGCCGCCAATATTGCCCAATAAATTTGCTTTGGGTGCCCAGCGACGCAGATTTTGAACTAGACCGTCTTCCAGTGCTCCGCGCTGTGAGCCCAGTGCCATTGGTATCTGGGCCTGTTCCGCAGCTTCTGCCAGATGACGATTGATGGTTTCGCCATGCTCACAGCCGCCGGTCATGGCGCCAATAATTAGTGGTGTAGAGCAGTATTGATTGATAAATACTGTTGAGCAGTCAACTTCACTTACCAGTAGTTCGGGCAAAGCATTGTGTTCAAATTGAACAAGGTCAAAGCCCGCCGATGTTGCGGCTTGGTGCTCGGCTTGCAGTGCCAGATTAATATGGTCGGCTTTGCGTTGGCTGGTTTCAGTCATGTTGTCGCTCTTGTTCTTGGTCGCCGTGAATAAAATCAACCAGCAGCATATGAGGCACTGTGAGTGCGGCGAGGCCGATAAAGGTCAGCTGCACAAGCGCTGGGGTTATAGGGCTTACGGATGTCGGATTACTGTTGGTCTGCAATGCAAAATAAATCCCTGCGGCTGCGTAGGCCAACAGGCTGTAGGCGACGGCTTCACGGGCGCTGCGTTGACGTTGCTCCGGGGCAATGCTGCGCCAGATACGCTGCATATGACTGCGGCTGTGCCAGAGACAAAAATACAGAGCAAAGCTCACTAGGGGTGGCAGCAGGTAGGCCAGTGCAAGCAGTACTGCCAAGCTCAGTAGCGACTTGCGCCAGCGCGGTTGGTAAACACTGTAAATTAGGTAGGCAAATAGAGTGGCAGCCCAGGGTAAAGTTAGTTGGTCAATGTGATTGAGTAGCCAGAGGCTGTTCTCGGCTCCCACTAATGTCGCAAACAACGGCTCTACATCGGTACTTTGGAAAATCGGTATGGCGATAATCACCAAGCCGCCATGAGCCATCAGGGGAAGCCAGGCGGCTTTCGACGAGGGCGGGCAGATATGACGGATATCGCTGCTGCCAAAGTGTAGCGCCGAGATGGCGAGAAAAAAGATCAAGCTTGGTAGCGGGTAGAGCCACCAGAGACCGGCGACGCTTGCTGCCAGCACTAAATAAGTAATATGAAATAACATCCATGGCAGCATGCCGCTGGGCCATCCGACATGTCTCGCTACTGCGCCATCGAGACCGCCATGGGGCACGCCTATCAATAGGATCGCAGCAATCGCCACAAGCGATGCATTGGACAAGAGTGCTATCTCAGACATTTTTTTGCTGCCGCAATAGCTGCTTGGAGATGCGTTTCACGCTTTTTTTCACAGCTTGTTTGAGCGTTTCTTTTACAAAAGGCACTTTAGGCATGGCGGCTATCACTCGCAACCAATCGCTGGCTGTTGCTTGACCGAGCATAAAGCGCGCAAATTGATCGCCATTTAATGCATGGGCCATTTTCATATACAGTGATACGGCGAGATCCGGGCGGCTCTGTAGCACGCCATTAAAAATACTATCCATAGCGGTGAGGTAGCTAGATATAGGGCTCGGAACGAGCATATGGCCCTGAGCAATGCCCGCAGCCAGTTGACTAATCTGCTGTTGGATATGCTGAAAGGCATAACCTGAAGAACGCCGAACTGCGCCGCTCGCTGCGCCAATAGTGGCGATCAGTGGCTTTGGCTCCGGAGAGGTTGGCGATGCTCCAGGATGCGTTTCGGACCTCAGTGTATCCATGGGAATTACACCTACTTCCTCACAGATAAACTCATCGATTTCAATATTATTGTCTCGCAGCCAACCTTTGATGGCATCACGATACCAGTCTTGAGTTTCTATTCTGCCCGAAATTAATGTGGATTCGATCAATAGGTGATGGTCAGAGAACGGCAGAGCATAAATAAAGTGCAATCCCCTTGACTGATCCACACGAAAATCCATCAGGGTGGCTATGTCAGGCTCTTTGATCGGCTCTTTGGTCGTGACCTGCCAGCCGAGAAAATGCTGCCTCAAATCACCATAGGCGACTTTAGGTGGGCGGCTGTCATAGACGGTCTTGGCGCTGTAGCGGCTCTGCTCAGTTTCGATAATGGTTTCGTGCTGCTGTGGGTGCAGTGCTTTAACCGAGTCTTCGATTAAGCTTACGGGTTCACGCAACTGTGCGGCGCAGTCGACAAGATAATCTGCAGAGCTAAGACTTAGGTAGCTGAATTGATTGCTGCTATGTACCACTCGACTGGTTTCATCGATCAACTGCCAGCGGCGCCAGCGACCCTTTATTGAATGGGTTAGTTGGTCAGATTGCTGATCCAGGGCCCAGAGTGCCCAGCTGCAGTCGCGCTGTCGCATGGGTTGCGGCTCAATAACCACTGTGCTCGGCGGGTTATCATGGGCTGCGAGCTGCGCAGCTAAGGTTAACCCAGCATTGCCGCCGCCAATAATGGCGATATCAAACTCAGTCGACACCGGCTAATCCCTTTAGGTTTTGGTGTAAATTGGCCTCATGCGTCGGCACTTCTTTCAACCCCATTCCCGAAAGTAGATCGCCCAGGCTGGTAATACTCAGGCGCGCTTTGGTGATGTTGTTCACTACAGTGCGGCCACACCACCACTGCAGTCCTCCGCGTTTAAGCTGACGGCCAATCTGCCGGTAGACACGCAGTGCGACAATAATTGAGAACCTGCTCCGCCAGGGCAAAAGGTGAATGCCTATTAGGGCGCTGGCGTAATATTTATCTGCTAACTCTAACAACTGATTGATGGCCGCGGCCACCGGCAAATGGCAGTCATTGGCGGCGTTGGCAATGGTCTTCGGACTCAGTGTCACATCAAACCAGCTGGCGGGAAGATAGCGACGATCCATCTTGGCATCTTCGAGTACATCTCTAGCAATATTGGTCAGCTGCATAGCAACCCCCAAATCAATGGCAAAGGCATCGGCGCGAGCATGTTGGCAGTTGAGCAGCCGGCACATCATCAGCCCCACTGTGCCAGCCACAGCGTGGCAGTAGCGCAGCAGTTCGGCTTCGGTTTCAAGTGCGGTGGGGTGTTGATCCCGGAGCATGCCGTCGAGTAGTTCAGCAGCGGCCTTAAGGGGAATGTTGGCTTCTGCGGCTAGGGTAGCAAAAGCCTCAAGTTCGGATATAGTTGATACGGCGGGGTGCTGAGGATCGGTTAAACCAGCGCGAATATCTTCGAGAGAGTCCAGTCGGTCCGGTAAATCACCGTCTGCTAGGTCGTCGACAAAGCGGCAGAACTGATAGAGACGTGCGGCGCGGTCGGCTAACTCAGAGCCGAGAAACAGGCTGGCCCAATAGAACGATTTACCATTCCGAGCGAGAACCTGTTTGGCCTTGGCGTTTTGCATAGGTTATCCGCCAGAACCTACCTCGACCCCGGTCAATAGTTCTTCAACCACTTTGGCTGAGCTGACTACGCCGGGCAATCCAGCGCCCGGGTGAGTGCCGGCGCCGACAAAGTAAAGGTTGGAGATAGCGCGGTCGCGATTGTGAAATCGAAACCAGGCGGACTGCGTGAGACGTGGCTCGATGGAGAAACCAGCGCCATGCATTGAGCGATAATCTTTGGCGAAATCTTCAGGAGTCATCCAAAACACTTCTTCTATCACCGAGGACAGTTCAGGAAGGATGGTCTCTTCCAGTGACTGCACAATTCGATCACGTAATTTTGCACCTTCAGTTTCCCAATTTACATCACCGAGTAGGTTGGGTACCGGACAGAGCACATAAAACGACTCGCAGCCCTCAGGTGCAAAGCTTGTGTCTGTGGCAGTGGGTCTATGTACATAGAGCGAATAGTCTTCACTCATAGTTTTGTGGTCAAAGATTTCAGTGAGCAGCTCTTTAAATCGCGGCCCCATCCAGATGCTGTGGTGTGCCACATCGGGGTAGAGTTTACGGGTGCCAAAATAGAGCACGTAGAGACCCATGGAATACTGTTTTTTTATGGTCGGCATGCTGAAGGTTTTTTTCGCCGGCAGCAGATGCTTGTAACAGGTTTCGGGATCGCCGCCAAAGACAACAAGATCAGCGTCTAAGCATTCCCCTGAACTCATTCGTATTCCAGTGGCGCGCTTGCCGTCGAGAATAATTTCGTCCACATCGGCACCGAACTGGGTTTTGATGCCCTGACGGGCCATCAGCTTGCCCAATTCATCCACTAACTTGCCGGTGCCGCCCATGCAAAAGAACACGCCCCAGCGACGTTCAAGATAGTGAATCAGCGTATAAATCGCCGTGGTTTTAAAGGGATTGCCACCCACCAGCAAGGGGTGAATAGAAAACGCCTGGCGGATCAGCGGATGTTTTAGATGGCTGTTAACCATCTGCGACACACTGCGATAGCACTTTAGCATAAGCAGCGCCGGAATCTGTTTGACCATGTCCCAGACTCGGGTAAAAGGTCGGTGGACTAGCTCTTTGAAGCCCACGTCATACACCAGCTTGGATTTTTCCAATAACTTCAGATAGCCGTCGGCGTCATCTGGATTAAAGCGGCGGATTTCGGTGAGGGTGTCTTCAATGGAAGCGCGATAGTCGAACTGGCTGCCATCCGCAAAATGAAAGCGATAGAAGGGATCTAATGGCACAAACTGTAGGTGATCTTCGAGTTTTTCATCGAATAATTCAAATAGCTCGTCGAATAAAAAAGGTGCAGTGATAACCGTTGGGCCCGCATCATGGCGATAGCCGCCGCGCTCAAAAACCTGGGCGCGACCACCGAGACTTTGGAGGCGTTCTAATAATGTCACGTCGTAGCCGAGTTTGCGCAATCTGAGTGCTGCGGCTATTCCTGCAAATCCTGCTCCGATGACTATTGCTCTTTGAGCGTCCTGCTGTGCGGTTTGTGTCAAGCGATCTGCCCTTGGTGTTTGATGATAGAAGTGTTGGTAGTCATTTTTTTAACTGATGCCACTAAGCCAGCTGTAACCGGTTGTAGTTGCGGCGGCACGGATAAAACCAGCAGCTCCGCTTGAAGCAACCAGTAGTCCACCGACTGATTAGCTTGAAAAATTACATCGCTGGTGGCGATACGCTTCTGCCAGTGGCTCAGTTTACTCAGGTCATCAGACTGGTACCAGAGATTAAACTCATCGGCGCTGCGGCCTTGCTGAGCAAATAGGCTGACCACTAAATTAGGTTTGCGACCATCGAGATCGCTGGAACGTCTGCTCGAAGGGATAATATCGTCGATATCGTTACGCCCCTGATAGGCCAGGCCACAAAATCCAACCAGTTTTTCAAGGCATTGGAGCTCTGCATTGAGCTTTTCGTTTTGTTCGGCATTCAGGCCCGCAGCGATGGCGGCGCCTTTGATGGGAGCAATTAACAGTGGCGCGGTTTTGCCTTTGGCGATGCGCTGCCAGTCTTCAATATTAGCGCACTCGCGCTGCGTGATGTCTGAAATTTGGCCGCTGCAAGTTTCCTGCATTGCCTGAGCTAACAAGCTCACCAGTTTGCCTCCCTGAAGGGAGTTTCTGGCGGCGAGCTCAAAGGCTTTAGCCACCATCCAGTCGCCGAGGCAGAGAGCCATATCCGCGCCGAAGTGCTGATGGATGCTCTCTTGACCACGTCTGTGAGTGCTGGCATCGCTGATATCATCATGTATCAGTGAGGCATTGTGCAGCAGCTCGCAAGCGGCAGCCCAATGTAGATTATCTTGTGGATTTAGACCTAGGGAAAGACCGCTGGTCAGCGCAAGTTGCGCACGAAACGATTTGCCGGGATTTTTAAAGTGGTAGCGAGCGGCTGGTGCAAGTGTGCTTTGAGCATCTGGCATCTCACGCTGATAGAGAAGCTCGAGCTCGGCTAAACCCTTTAATCCGAATGAATTTTGTGTCGAAACATTTTTAAGCTTTGCTGGGGACATTGTCAGTACCCTTATAATTTTTATATGCAGTTACTTAAGCTGTAACTTTTTTATTGTTGCGTAGAGGCTGGAGCTCTTGCGTGCTGTATCTGCCAGATTAAGTAGAGAGCGGCAGAGAGAGAAAGAGCCAGCATCGCTGGCCCTTTCACATTCACTACTGTTTCAGATTACTCCGAATCAGCTACTGCTGCTGCCCAGATAACTACACCGAAGGCAATCTTGTTCCAGA